>Ga0209381_1000142_pt1 | contig 205057 bp, 168 predicted proteins | sample DewCreD2012metaG_FD_184111 | JGI IMG/M metagenome (GOLD analysis project Ga0209381, IMG submission 184111) | Hot spring sediment bacterial and archeal communities from British Columbia, Canada, to study Microbial Dark Matter (Phase II) - Dewar... ... | reverse complement strand
AAAACACCGGCCGGTCAGGGTCGTGGGGCGCTCCCGGCGCGCGCGGCGCGCCGCGGGAGATAGGGAGAGGGTGTGTCCCGTCCCCCCTCCGCGCCCGCCCCGCCCCCTGATGGGGGCGGGGTGTCGACGGGGACGGGGTTTGGGCGGGGAGAACAGCGCGAAGGATGGATGCCGTTCGCGGCGGCCCTGGAGGGCCGGGAGATCGTCTAAGAAATTAGAGGAGCATCCATTCCCGCATTGCCTTATCGATGCCCCGACATCGTCTCCCGCTTTAAGGTGTCCATGAAATTTCTCCGACGGCAATCCATTAGCGGCGATCCTGGAGAAGTTGGCTTCGGCCGATTCAAGTCACATACCTCTCTGGCGGGGCGAATGTTCTTGCGACCGTTTCCGCGAGGACATCCGCATGCGATTGATTCGGTCGTTGCGCTATGCCATCCCGGTCCTGGTCGCCCTGTACATGCCGCTCCTGCTTGACGCCGCTCAGGTCCCCGCTTCGCGCGGGGAGGTGATTGAGGCGGTTGTCGCGGCGAGCCGGGAGGCGAAGGCCGAGGGCGGGGCGATTCCTTTCCGATTCTCGATGGGGGAGGGGCGGCTGGCGGCCTGCGACGCGAAGGAGGTGGCTGTCCTGTCCGGCGGCTCCCGCATGGTCCTGTCGTGGAGCGCGCTGCCGGATCGCGACGTCGCCGCCATCGCGGCGGCGCTCCTGCCGGAGACCGCGCCTTCTCAGAATCTGCTCGCCCGGTACTGTCTCGAGGCGGGTCTCGAAGCGGAGGCGCTCCGCGCGCTGCGGCGGCTGGAGCGCATGGGCGCCGAGCTTCCGGTAGGCGGCGCCGAACTGCTGAGGCGGAAGACCCCGGAAGCGCCGCGTGCCGACGCGCGGGCGGGGGATCCGCGCGCGAAATCGGGGTCGTCCGCCGGGACCGCGACCGAGCCGAGGGTGCCCGCCCTCCTTCGTCCGACCTCCAGCCTCGTTTTCCCGGACGACGCCGGACACGTCGACGTCCGGGCGAAATACGGCGCAAAAGGGGACGGCGTCACGGACGACACCGCTGCGATCAACAAGGCCATTTCCGAGCACCTCGACTACCACAGCCGGATGCTCTGGCTCGCCAACGGCACCTACTTTGTTTCCGACACCCTGGTCTCGAAGACGCCGGACGGGAAGCCTACTTTCGGCGTCCAGATCCTCGGCCAAAGCGTCGAAAAGACCATCATCCGGCTCAAAGATGCCTCGCCGGGCTACCAGGACCCGGCAAAGCCGAAGGCCCTCCTCAAGATGTGTTCCCGAAACCAGCTCGACGGCGGCAACATGGGACACAAGAACTTCCTGCACAACCTGACCGTCGACACGGGAAAGGGCAATCCCGGTGCGATCGCGATCGACTACACCGCCAGCAACACCGGCGCCATCCGGGACGTCTGGGTCCGCTCCGGCGACGGCACAGGCGTCATGGGTATCGACATGACGAAGCCCTGGCCCGGACCTTGTCTCATCACGAACGTCCAGATCACCGGCTTCGATTACGGCATTCGAATGCGCCACCCGGAGTACAGCGTGACCTTCGAGCACATCCGGCTGGAGCGGCAGCGTGTTTGCGGCTTCACGAACGAGCGGAACATCGCCTGTGTCCGGAACTTGCAGAGCGTGAACGCCGTGCCGGCGATGGAAACGAGCGGGATCCTGGTCCTGCTTGACAGCGTGCTGCAGGGCGCCGGGGATCCGCAGCCCGCCGTCCGTGGAGGCGGCTTCGTCTACCTTCGCAACGTCCGAGCCCCCGGCTACGGTGCGGTCTTCAACGGCTGTGGGCCGGAGGTGGGGGAGTTCGCCTCGAAGCCCATCAAGAGCCTATTCCCGTCGCCGAATGCCGCCCTCAACCTTCCCATCGAGGATACCCCTTTCGTCCCGTACGACCCGCCGGAGCTTTGGGTCAAGGCGACGGGCAACCTCCAGTCCGCCATCGACAAGGGCGCCACAACGATCTACATCCCCTTCGGCGAGTATCGATTTGACCGGACCATCGTCATCCGGGGCGCCGTGCGGCGCATCCACGCGCTGAACGCCAATGTCTGGAATGCCAAGGGGTTCGATGGGCCGATCTTCCGCTTCGAGGGCTCGGCGAAGGCCTGCGTGATGGAGTGGATGGACTCGGGGGTCGTCGAGCACGCCTCGCCGAACGCGCTCGTCATCCGCGACTGCACCGGCCTCTCGCCGGCCCCCACGCCGGGCTGCGGGCCGACCTTTGTCGAGAACAACTGCTCCGATCCCTGGATCCTGAAAGGGCCCGCGCGTGTCTACGGACGGAGCGTCAATCTCGAGCACGCGGAGTTCGACATCCGGAATCATGGCGCGTCGCTCTGGATACTTGGCTTCAAGTCGGAACGGCCGGGACTCCAGGTGGAGACGCGCGACGGCGGCCACACGGAGATCCTCGGCGGGCTCGTCTACCCCTGCGCCCCCGTTCCCGCCGACCGGCCGATGTTCGTCAACCACGAGTCGAGCATCTCCGTGATCATCCGTCACACCGCCTACATCAAGGACGGAATCCACCGGATCAAGGTGCGCGAGACGCGGGATGGGGTGTCGAAGGAAATCGATGAGATTGGCGATGCGCTCTATGTCGGATACCGGTCTCCCCCCAAACCGCCGAAGAACGGCCCGGCGAAAGTCGAGAAGGAGAGTCCGCACGGGGCGAAGGTCGCCGCGGAGTCGCCCCCGGCTCCCGTGAAGGTCGCCGACCCGGCCGTCCTGGCGGCGTGGGACGAACGACTCCGGGGCCGGGTTCGCGACGCCTTGGCGCGCGGCGCACGGATCGCCTTCCGATTCGGCAAGATGCAGAAGGAATGCATCCTGGAAAAGGCCGGGGACGGCGATGCGATCCGGATCCGTGACGGCGGGAGCATCCTGGATCTGACATGGTCGATTCTGAGCCTCGACGACCGCCGCGGAATCGCCGAGGCGCTGCTGGCGGACGAGCGACCGGGCGACGCCGCCTTGGCCGCCTTCTTCTGCTTGGCATGCGGTCAGGCCGGCCGGGCGGAGCCCTTCCTGGCGCGGGCGGGGGGGGCGGGCGACGCTGTCCGCGCGGCGTTCCGGTGATCCTTCACACCGGGAGGGGACCGGGCGAGCCCGGTGTCGCCTGCGCTCGTTCCCGGAGCACGCCCTGGATCGACACCTGGATCAGGGAAAGCGGGATGTCCCTCCCGCTGGCCGCCACCGCCTCGCGGACGACCTGCACCAGCCCGTGGCAGCACGGCACCTCCATGTACGCCACATCCACGGAGCGTATCGCGTGGGTTTCGAAGATCGCGGCCAGCTTGTCGAGATAGGCGTCCGTGTCGTCGAGCTTGGGGCACCCCACCAGCAGGACGCGGCCCTCCAGAAGCTGGCTGTGGAAGCCCGGCAGCGCGAAGGGGACGCAGTCGGCGGAAATGAGCAGCCGCGCCTCGCGCAGGTACGGCGCGGAGAGCGGGACGAGATGCAACTGGACCGGCCAGTTGCCCAGGCGGGAGGCGATGGTTTCCCCGGCCGGGCCGGGCGGCCGGGGCGGGGCGGGCTGGACGGAGATTGAACGGGCGGCGCTTCCGGGGCAGGCGAAGTCTGCGGGCGTCGGCCCGTGGCCGTGTCGCGTGAAGGGCGTGCCCCCGCGGGATGCCAGCCGGCGCTCAACTGCCTCCGGATCGAAGTCCGCAGCCTCGCGCTCCTCGATCGTGATGGCGCCGGCGGGACAGTCTCCGATGCAGGCCCCGAGGCCGTCGCAGTAACTGTCGCTGACAAGACGGGCCTTCCCGTCCATCAGCGCGATGGCGCCCTCGGCGCAGGCCTGGACGCACCGGCCGCACCCGTTGCAGCGGGTCTCGTCGATTCGGATGATCTTGCGGTTCATGGGGCCTCGCCGGGGGAGGGGGATGCGAAACGGGCCGCCGCGACGTCGAGGCGGGTCCTCGACAGGCGGCTCCGGAGGAGGCGCCGGGCGTCCTCCAGCGCGCTCCCGAACACGCAGCGTCCCCCGCAGGCACGGCGGGGGAGGAGGCAGGGACGACACGACAGCGGGCCTTCGATCGCCTCGAGGACGTCTTGGAGCGTGATGAGGCCGGGGGCGCGTGCCAGACGGAAACCGCCCCGGACGCCCCGCACCGAACGCAGCACGCCGCCGCGCACCAGCCGTTGGAGGACCTTGACCAGGTGGTGGAGCGAGACTCCCAGCCGCCTGGCCAGGGACGGGGCGGACCGGGTTGCGTTCCCGTCGCCATCGGCCAGAAGGCACGACGCATGGATCGCGATCGCAGTCGCTTCGCTGAACCGAACGATTTCGGCCATTCCCCCTCCATTTATACAGGTATGTTTATACCAGATTCCATCGCGGCGCAAGGGCTGCCGCGCCCGGAAGCCGTTGCACCCGTCCTGTTCGGTTCGGTAGAATGTGCGGATCGGGCAGACAGGAACGGCCCCCCCTGCGCATTGGGATCAGGAGCATGCCATGGGACTCGAGGCGGGTCCTTTGCTTTGCGACTTGGTGTTCGTCGGGTTCAACTCGCGCGTCATCGCGTTGAATCGGACGACCGGAGAGAAAGTCTGGCGCTGGCAGACCCCGCGCGGCAGCGGATTGGTCGCGGTCCTGCTTGACGGCGACCAGTTGATCGCCTGTTGCGACGGATACACCTATGCGTTGAACCCCCTCACGGGCGCGGTGAGATGGGAAAACAATCTGGAGGGGGAGGGGACGGGGATTCCGTGTCTGGCTTCCGTTTATGGCAGCACCAGCACCGCGCAGACGGCCTACTGGGATGAGCAGCGCAGCGCGAGCGATTGATGCAGGAGCGTGGGCCGTCCCCGCTGTGAATAGCGTTCCGGCTCGTTCCGGGGGGAACTCCGCACGCATGTCTGGTCGTTCATCCGTTGCCGGAATCCTCGTTCTCCTTCTCCCCGCCTGCTCGATGACGGGGTTCGAGGATGCGTACCGCATCGACGATGCGCGTGTCGAGGAGCTCCTCGCCGACGCGCCGTGGCCCGACCGAGTGTCGCGCCGGGAGAACCCGGCGGCGCCGCCGGGCGAGCCCGTCACGGCCGGGGCGCTTCGTCTGGACGTCGTCGACAGCGTCAACCTGGCCCTGAAGAACAACCGCGATCTGCTGAGGGTGCTGGAGGGCCGGTTTCTTTCCGAGATCGACGCCGAATTGGCGCTGCACCGCTACTGGCCGCTGCTCCAGCCCCTGACGATCACCTCGTCGTACCACGAGGCCTCGGGGGGCGTCCCGGCGCGAACCGACGCGGCGGGGATCGGAGTCTCGCAGCGCCTGCCCTTCGGCGGGGCGGTCACCCTGTCGGGCGCGGCCGCGGCATCCGCGGGCGGGGGGGCGGACGCGGTTGCCCTCTCGCCGTCTTTGCGCGTCAGCCTGCCCCTCTGGCGGAGCGCGGGGGCGATCGTCGCCAACAGCGCGGAGATCGCCTCGCTCCGGAGCGCAGTTTACGCCGGGCGGGAGCTGGATCACTTCCGGCAGGTTCTGGCGATCGATATCGCGCGTCGTCACTACTCGCTGATCCAGGCGAAGAAGGCGATTCGGAACCTCGAGATCAACCTGGAGAACGCGCGCAAATTGCGCAACCAGTCCGAGGCGATGTTTCGTTTCGGGCGCGTCACCAAGACCGATCTTTTCCGCGCGGAGTTCCAGGTCGCCCGGGCGGAGAACGACCTGCTCAATGCCGTCGAAAACCGCAAGCTTCTGGAAGACGTCTTCAAGATCCAGCTTGCGCTGCCGCCGGGTACGGATGTGGATCTGATCGCGGCGGATGTCGAGCCCCCGCCCGAGACCGTCGAGGACGCGGGCTATGACGAGATCGTTCGCGCCCACAACCTGCTCTGGAAGAACACGCTGGATCGGTACGAGGACGAGAAGCGGGCGCTGCACGCGGCGGCGGACGCGCGGAACCCGCGGCTCGATGTGACGGCCGAGGCGTCGGCCGCTGCGACCTCGGACGACATCCTGCGCGGCTACCGGGGCGATCCCGCCGTCTGGTCGGCTGGGATCGCGCTGGAGGTGCCTTTGGACCGCATGCCGCTTGACCGGGACTACCAAGCTGCGGTCCTGCGCTTTCTTCAGGCGGAGCGGAGCTTCGTGCAGTCCCGCGACGAATTGGCGCGGCAGGCGCGCGAGCGCGTCATCTCGGTCAAGCAGGGCATCTTCAACGTCCGTCTTCAGCAGCGCTCCGTGGATGAGGCCGAGAAGGCCCTGAAAGTGCTGACCTACGAGTACCGGCAAGGGAAGGTGGCGAACCGGGACGTGATTGAGGCCCAGAACAAGCTGATCGAGGCCCAGAACCAGCTCCTGCGAAGCCTAGTCGATGCGCTCATCGCGCGGCTCGAGATGCGTCAGTTCGCGGGCCAGCTTCAAATCGATGCGGAGGGGAAATGGCTAAAGCCGTGATCGGCATGCTGGCCTTGGCCGGAGTCTTGGCGGCCGCCTTCGGGGCCTGGCGTATCGGACGGCCCTCGCCGGGTCCCCTCCCGGGCGCGCTCGCGGTCGTCGAGGCCCGCACCGCCGACCTGCGCCTGACGGTCACGGCCGAGGGGAAGCTGAAGCCCAAGGAGTACATCAGCATCAAGCCGAAGATCGAGACGGTCAACGAGCTGACCTTGCTCCAGGTCATCGCGAACGGGGCTGTCGTGAAGCCCGGCGACGAGCTGGTCGTCTTCGACTCGGCGGATCTGATCCAGGCGATCAGCAAGCTGAAGATCGACGTCCAGTCGGCGGAAAGCGAGCTGGTCCAGGCGAAAGAAGAGGTTCGCAAGGCGGAACTGGACCAGAAGCTGAATATCCGGGACAAGGCCTTCAAGCTCATGCTGGCGGAGAAGGAGCTGGAGAAGTACCGGGATCTGGACGGGCCGAAGCAGATCAAGGAGTCGGAGATGAAGCGCAGCCGGGCGGAGGCTGTGCTCGAGGAGGCGCAGGAGGACTACGACGAGGCGCTCGAGATGAGGCGGGAGGACTTGGTCGCCGAGAATGAGGTCAAGAAGGCGGATTTCGCCCGTCGCGATGCGCAGTATGCCCTGGAGTCCGCGCGCCTGAGCCACGAGCTGCTGGTGAAGTACACGGTTCCCATCGAGAGCCAGCGCCTGAAGCAGGCGCTCGAGGACGCGAAGGAACAAATGGAAAGCATCAAGCCCTATACCGAGTCGATCGTCTCCCAGAAGCGGGCGGGAGTGGCCAAGGCCGAGCGGGCGCTGAACGAGCTGCGCGAGCAGCTGGCGAAGAAGGAGAAGGACCTCGCCGCCTGCCGAATCGTTGCGCCGGCGGCCGGGATGATTCACTACGGCTCCGCAGAAGGGCGGCGCTGGCGCAGCAGCGACCGGGAAACGCTCAAGGCCGGCAACAAGGTCAACAACCACGACACCCTGATGTACATCCCCGACCTGTCGCAGATGTACCTGGAGGTGTTGGTCGACGAGGTCGATATCAGCAAGATCCGGAAGGGCCATCGCGTGACGGCGCGCGCCGAGGCCCACCCGTCTATTGCGATCTCGGGCGTTGTCGAGGAGGTGAGTCAAGTTGCCGCCCAAGACAACTGGTGGGACACCCAAATCAAGTTTCGGGTCCGCTGCTCGCTGGATCAGTCCCTGGACTGGTTTCGTCCGGATCTCTCGGCCCGCGTGGAGATCGAGGTGGGCTCGCTTTCCGGCGTGACCGTCGTTCCCGTCGACGCCGTCTTCCAGCGCGACGGCAGGACGGTCTGTTACCTGGAGGACGGTACGCCCCGACCGGTGACGCTCGGCCCCTCGACGAGCGAGGCCGTGCAGGTCAAGGACGGCCTCCGGCCGGGTGACAAGGTCCGTCTTTCGGCCCCCCCGGCGAAATAACCATGTCGTTCTGCGAATTCCAGAACGTCTCTCGCCTCTACCGGAAGGGCGACCGTGAGTTTTTCGCCTTGCGGGAGGTCACCTTCTCCCTGGCGGCGGGGGATTTCATCTCGGTCACCGGCCCCTCGGGATCCGGCAAATCGACGTTCTTGAACATCCTCGGCCTGCTGGACCGCCCGACGCGGGGGACCTATCTCCACCTTGGTGTGGATGTCTCGTCCCTTGACGACGATGCGCTTTCCCGGATCCGGAACCGGACGATCGGTTTCATTTTCCAGTCCTTCAATCTCTTCCCGCAGCTGACGGTCCTCGAGAATGTCGAGGTGCCGATGATCTATGCGGGCGTGCCGGCGGGGGAGCGGCGGCGGCGGGCCTCTCAGCTCATCGAGCGCGTCGGCCTCGCCCGGCGGACGGCGCACCGGCCGACGGAGCTTTCCGGCGGCGAATGCCAGCGCACGGCGATCGCCCGCGCCCTGACGAACGCCCCGTCCCTCATCCTGGCCGATGAGCCCACCGGGAACCTCGACGAGGCAAACGGAAACGAGATCGTCAAATTGCTCGTCGAGCTGAATCGCCAGGGGACCGCGCTGGTCGTCGTCACGCACAACCCGGAGGTGGCCGAGCGGGCCCATCGCCGGATCCGACTGCACGACGGGAGGCTCGAGGCATGACGCCCTGGGAAGCCTTCCGTCTCGCCCTCCGGAGCCTCGCCCAGCACAAGCTCCGTTCCTTCCTGACCGCCCTCGGTGTCATCTTCGGCGTCGGCGCCGTCATCAGCATGATGGCCATCAGCGAGGGCGCCCGGCGTGAGACCCTCGAGCAGATCGAGGCCCTCGGGATCCGGAATATCCGTCTCAAGAGCGTCCTCCCGCCCCGGGACAAAGGGGGAGGACAGGATAGCCAGTTCGTGCTCGACTACGGATTGAAGCTGGCCGATCTCGACCACCTCCGGGCCGCCTGCCCGGAGTTGGTTCAGGCCGTCCCCCTTCGCGACCTCCGCGAGCCCGTTTGGTCTGACGGCAAGAAGACGGACTTCAAGCCGCTGGCGACCCTTCCGGCTTACCTTGAAGCCAGTGAGCTCCGTGTCGAGGAAGGCCGGTTCCTCTGCGCCGTGGACGAGGCCGAACGCCATCCGGTCTGTGTCCTGGGGGCCCGGGCGCGCAAGATCCTTTTCCGGGCGCGCCCCGCCGTCGGCGAATCGGTCCGGATCGGCGACGCCTATTTCCGGGTTGTCGGCGTGATGACCGGTCGGGCCAGCTCGGGCGCGATCCAGGGGCGGGATGTCGACAGCGATATCTATATCCCCTTCGAGACCTTCGTGTCGCGCCTGGGGACGACCACCTTCATCCGGGATGCCGGCCGGTTCGAGCGCGTCCGGATCGACGTCGACGAGGCGATCCTGCAGATGGGGGACGTGAATCGCGTTGAGTCGGCCGCCCCGCGCGTCCGCCGGGCGGTCGAGCGGCTTCATCCCAAGGGGGACGTCGAAATCGTCGTCCCTCTGGAGCTCTTCAAGCAGCGCGAGGCGACTCAGCGGATCTTCCGGCTGGTCATGATCTCGATCGCCGCCATTTCGCTCCTCGTCGGCGGCATCGGGATCATGAACATCATGCTGGCGGGGGTGGTCGAGCGAACGAAGGAGATCGGGACCCGGCGCGCCCTCGGCGCCCGAAAACGGGATATCCTCGTGCAGTTCCTCTTCGAGGCCGTGGTGCTCGCGCTGCTCGGCGGATTTCTCGGCGTTGCCTTCGGGCTCGGGACCGCCGCCTCGATCGCCGCCGCCGCCGGATGGCGCATGGCGACGACCTGGGCCTCGATCCTCGCGGCCTTCCTCGTGTCCGCCGCGACCGGAGTGGTTTTCGGAACGTACCCGGCCTGGCGTGCGGCGGGCCTGGATCCGATCGAGAGCCTGCGGTCGGAATGATTACAACATGACCCCGCCACCGGCCGTTCGACCGGTGCGGGGTCCTTTTGGCGCTACCCGGGGTGGACTCGAACCACCAATCGCAGAACCAAAATCTGCTGTGTTACCGATTACACCACCGGGTATGAGGTGCCCTATTGTAGCCAATGGCCGGACCGACGCAAGGTGGAATCGGGCCGCTAGCCGACACGGCTTTGCTTCTCCGGCGGTGGGACGCTCATCCACGCCCAGATGAAGGGAGCCTCGCGCAGCAGGGTTAGACTCCATTCGCTCGGGAGGAACCGCAGCCCGGAGTCCAACAGGGAGGAGGCCGCGCTGGCGGCCGCCACGGAAGCGGTTAGCGCGGCCAAGCGACGAAGGCCGTCCGACCGCCCGCTGAGCACGTCGCCGATGGGCAACTGGGCGGTGGCCAGCGCCCGAGCGATCGAGGTGAAGGCGAGACCCGGCAGGGCAGCTGACCAGGAAGAAGGAGGCTGATCGGCCAGCGGCGTCCGCATGGCCCATGGGACCAGGACCAACCCCGCTCCGATGATCGCCCCCAACCCGACCCGGGCCCATGCGCCCCGTGCGGCCAGGCACGTCACGGCCAGCGCCAGCGCGTGAATCAGCACGGGTACAAGGTCGAGCCGAAGTATCCCCACCAGGGTTTTCAGGTCGGGGATACGAGACGGGAAGAGGATCAACAGGGTCCCGGTCCAGAGGAAGGCAACGGCCAACGCGGCGCTCGCCAAGGCCAGGCATGCGCCCCAGGCCGTCTTCTTGGGTTCGATCGGCTCCTGCATCCCGTCTTCGCCTCCACGGCGGTCCTGGAGTTTCGAGGGCAGGATAAACATTCCTGTCGCGAAGGTAAAGGAGTACCCGGCATGGAAATCGGTCCGGAATCCTTCAGATTCCCCGTTACCCATAAGGCCCATGGCTGATTTATATATAGAACGGGTATAAAGATCCGGACCCTGGGATGCGACCGCGATGGGTCTCCCCGGCCGCGTATTGAACTGGCCTGTTAACATAATATAATGATTCAGGTGTCGAAATAGCCGGACATTCGAGGCGCTTCCGATGACCAGAACGGCATGGTGGCTTGGAATGGTCTGGGGCGTTATGGCGGCAATGTCCGCAGGGGGGCCGGCGCCGGTCCACGCCCAGGAGCAACAGGCCGACTCGATGGATCCGAGCAAGGATCTCGAAGAGTTCAACAGGCTGAAAAACGACAACGATGAGAAGAAGCGGATGGGGGCGCTCGCAAAACTCTCGAAATACAAGAATGACAGGCGGGTTCTCGAGACGCTGGTCAAGACCGTGAAGGAGGGCAAGGACGAGAAGATGAAAGCGGAGGCCGCCAAGATGATCTCGACTTGCACGGCCTTCCGTGACCCGCTGTTGACGAAGACGCTGTCCGATGCGCTCGACCAGAATTGGGGAAAGGACGCGGTCCAGATCGAGATCTGCAACGCGCTGGCCGTGATCGGGAACGAGCGGTGCGCCCCGGTCCTTCGCAAGTTCTTCGGCCATGGGAACCGGGCCTTGGCCCGCGCGGCGATCACGGCCGCAGGCAAGATCAAGGATGATTCCTTCGTCAAGCCGCTCGTCGACATGCTGGTCAAGTTTGATGAACTGGACCCGCTCGCGAAGGGGGATCTGGCGGCCAAGAAGCGGGACTTGGCGGACACGGTCCGGACGGCCTTGGCCACGATCAGCGGTCAGAACTACACTACCGGCAAGGAGTTCGAGGCTTGGGCGCAGAAGAAGCACGACGACGCGGTGGCCCAGCTTCTCGATGAGTTCGCGAAGGGGATGCGGACGGCGAAGAACGACAACGACCGAGCCGCCGCCATCTTCAATTTGGCGCAATCCCCGCTTCGCGACGAGAAGATCCTGGCCAAGATCCGGGGATTCATGACGGGCGGCAGCGAGTTGATTCGGGGCGAGGCGATCGGCTACGTGGCGCTCTACAAGGACGACAAGGAGGCCGCCCGCTCGCTTCTGAACGCCCTTTCCGCGAACAAGGCGAACGACAAACTGGTCGAGAAGATCCTCTCCGCCATCGCGAAGATGCCCGTTGACCCCTGGGCGGAGTCGAAGCTCATCAATTACGCGACCGAGGACGACCCCCGGGTCGCCGGCTTGGCCGTGCGGGCGCTCGCGGAGCAGGGGACCGCTCGATCGGTCGAGCTCATGCTGCGCCTTTATGCCCAGCTCGAGAAGGAGAAGAAGGCCGACCTTCGCGACGAAGCCAAGAAGAAGCTCGACAACAAGATCAAGTACCTCGAGCCCGCCCTGAAGGACTCGCTCGGCAAGATGGCGGACGGGAAGAAGGAGTCCTTCGAGGACTACCAGCGCTGGTGGGTTGAGAACCGCGTGGGGTACAAGTCGCCAGCCGAACGCGAGCGCGAAAAGGAGCTCGCGCGCGAGCGGGAGGAAAGGCTCAAGGCCAAGGAAGAGGCCGAAAAGGCGAAAGCCGAGCCTGCTGCGCCCAAAAAACCCGAGGCCCCCGTCGGCGACGGTACCGGCTTGGCCGGTCACTATTATGCCGGGACCAACTTCCGGGACCTGAAGCTCTCCCGCGTTGATGCAACCATCGACTTCGATTTCGGCGACGCCAGCGGGCCCGATCCGGCCGTTGGCATCGACAACTACTGTGTGAGATGGACGGGCAAGTTGCTGCCCCAATTCACCGAGACTTACACCTTTCACCTCTTCACCGACGACGGGTGCCGCCTCTGGGTAAACGGCCAGAAGATCATCGATGATTGGCGCGACAAGGCGGCCGACGAGGTCGTGGGCAAAATCGACTTGGTTGCGGGACAGAAGGTCGACATCAAGCTGGAGTACTACGAGAAGGGCGGCCAGGCCGTCGCCAAACTGCTCTGGTCCAGCCCGAGTACGCCCCGCGAGATCATCCCCCGCACGCAGCTCTTCCCGGCCGAATTGAAGCCGGTTGGAGAGCCGGGTCTCGCGCACAAGCAGTCAGACGCCCCCGCCTCGGCCGCACCGCCCGGTGACGCCTCGCCCGCCGCGGCCCCGGCTAAGCCCGCGACGCCCCCTGCGCCTGCAAATGTATTGGTCAACGGCGGCTTGGAGTCCAGCGATCTCTCGGGCTGGACGGTGTTCGGCGGGGAGATCCTCGTGATCAACGCCTCGCCGCAGGAGGGAGCCTTCGCCGCCCAGATGGTGGGACCGAACGGCATGTATATGTCTCAGCCCATCGGTTCCAAGATCGAGCCCGGCAAGCCGTATAAGGTGACGGCCTGGATCAAGATCGTTCCGGGCGATGGCGGCCGTGTCGGCATTGACCGGCTGCGGGTTTCGAAGGTCGGGGATCTCTCCAGCGCCGACTTTGGCGAGGCCACGGCAGCCGCCGACAAGCTCAACGAGTGGCAGAAGCTCGAGTTAACCTGTACGCTGGCGGCCGGAGACTTATCCGGCCCCGTCTTCGTCGGGATACGGCACTTCGGGTTCCCCGGGACGGTCCATGTGGACAGCGTATCCGTCGCCGCGGAGGCCGCCGCCAATTGAGCTCATGGTCTCGCATTCGCGCGTGCGTCTAGGGGCCGTCGCCGTTCTGCTCGGCGGGGCCGCCCTTTGGGGCTTGCACTCCCGCTCGGCCATCGCGGGGGGGCCTGCGGAACCAGCGCGACTTGACCTGACGCCGGAGATGGCGGAGGCCGTCGCGCGAGGCCACGAATGGTTGGCCGGCCGACAGAACAAAAACGGCTCCTTCGGCGGGTCGCACGTCCCCGTAGCCACCACGGGCATTGCCGGGCTTTCCTTTCTGGCCGCCGGCAACGTCCCCGGTCGTGGACGTTATGCCGAAACGGTCCAAGGGGCGGTCAAGTACCTTCTGGACTGCCAGCGCTACAGCCGCCGGGGGTACATCTCGGAGCCTGGGCTCGGCAGCAGCTCCCGTATGCATGGACATGGCTACGCCACCCTGTTTCTGGCGGAGGTCCTCGGCACCACGGGTGGGCTGACGGGCGACTTGGATGCCGAGACGATCCACGATGCCGTCCGCAAGGCGGTCCGTCTGATCGAGGAGAGCCAGAGCCGCGACGGCGGATGGATGTATGAGCCGAAACCCCAAGGGGACGAGGGGTCCGTCACCGTGACCCAGGTCCAAGCCCTCCGCTCGGCCCGCAACGCCGGCATCCGTGTGAACAAGACGACCATCGACCGCGCCGTCGATTACATCCGGAAGAGCGCCAATGCGGATGGAGGCATCCGCTACAGCCTTTCGAGCGGCGGTTCCGACTCCAGTTTCGCGCTGACGGCGGCGGGCGTCTCGGTCATGAATTATCTCGGGGAGTATGAGATGCCGCAGATCGAGCGCGGCATGAAGTACCTGGATCTCGCGATGCGCGGCGGCGGCTCCGGACGGCGACCGCGCGGCCAGTTCCAATCCTACGAGGACTTTTATGCCGCCCTTGCCTTTTACCAGGCCGGAGGTGCGGCCTGGGCGACGCATTGGCCCGTGCTGCGCGACGCCATCCTCAAACGGAGGAACGCCGACGGGTCCTGGCCCGACACGTACGGCCCCGAGTTCGGTACGGCCTTTCCAACCCTGACGCTGCAGATTCCCAGCCAGTATCTGCCCATCTTCCAACGCTGATCGAACGGCCCGCCCGTACCCTCTTTCCGTGGAGCCCGGTCCCGTCCTTTGCTACAGTCCGAGACCCATTGCCCCCTTCCGGAGCCTGACCGTGACACGCTCTCCCGTGAAACATGACCCGTTCGGCGCACGCACGCGGCTGGACACACCGGACGGTCAATGCGTTATTTACCGTCTCGACCGCCTCGAGACGCTCCCCGGCGTCCGGATCGGCCGACTGCCCTACATCGTTCGGATCCTGCTCGAGTCCCTCCTTCGGCAATGCGACGGCGTGCACGTCACCGAGCGCGACGTCCGGAGCCTGGCCGCCTGGATCCCGGACGCTCCGGGCGGGGGGGAGGTTCCCTTTCGTCCTGAGCGCGTGATCCTCCAGGACTTTACGGGCGTCCCCTGCGTGGCCGATCTGGCCGCGATGCGAGACGCTGTTCGCCGTCTCGGCGGTGACCCGGGACTCGTCAACCCGCTCGTCCCGGTCGACCTCGTGATCGACCACAGCGTCCAAGTCGACGCGTGGGGGGCTTCGGATGCGCTCGATCGGAATGTGGCGATCGAGTTCGAGCGCAACGCGGAGCGCTATGCTTTCCTGCGATGGGGACAGCGTGCCTTCCGTCAATTTCGCGTCGTCCCGCCGGCGACCGGTATTATTCACCAGGTACATCTCGAGCGTTTGGCGCATGTCGTCCTATCGATCCCCGGTGCGGATGGCGACACGGCCTGTCCGGATACGGTGGTCGGCACCGACTCCCACACGACCATGATCAACGGCCTGGGGGTCTTGGGGTGGGGCGTCGGCGGCATCGAGGCGGAGGCGGTGATGCTGGGACACCCGATTTCCCTGGCGTCCCCCCGCGTGATCGGTGTGCGCCTGACGGGCGCGCTTCGAGAAGGCGTTCTGGCCACCGATCTCGCCCTGCATGTCACGCAGGTCCTGAGACGGAAGGGGGTCGTGGATCGCTTCGTCGAGTTTTTCGGCGAGGGGGTGTCGCGGCTCAGCCTCTCGGATCGCGCCGTTGTGGCCAACATGGCGCCCGAGTATGGCGCGACGACGGGCTTCTTCCCCGTCGACGCGGAAACGATCACGTTCCTGCGACAGACCGGGCGCGCCCGGGATGCCGATGTTGCCGAGCGTGTGCTGCGCGCGCTGGGGCTGTTCCGGGAGCCGTCGGACTCCCAGCCGGACTACACGGACACGGTCGAGCTCGACCTGGGGGCTGTCGAGCCCTCTGTTGCGGGTCCCAAGCGGCCACAGGACCGAGTGCCCCTCCGCGGCGTGAAAGCCTCCTTCCGGAAAGCCCTGGTGGCTCCGGTGACGGAACGCGGATTCGGGTTGGCCGCAACCGAAATCGACCCCGACGCGGCCTCTGGAGACCCGCTTCGTCACGGCGTCGTTGTCATCGCCTCCATCACGTCGTGCACGAACACGTCCAGTCCGGCGGGCATGATGACGGCTGGCCTGTTGGCGCGGAATGCGGTCCGGCTCGGCTTGCGATCGAAGCCGCACGTCAAGACCAGCTTGGGCCCCGGCTCGAAAGTGGTGACCCGGTACCTCCGGGAGGCGGGCCTCCTCGAGCCGCTCGAGACCCTCGGCTTCCATATCGTGGGTTACGGCTGTCTCACCTGTATCGGGAACAGCGGGCCGCTTCCCGAGGAGACCGCCCGCGCGATCCGCGAGCGCCGCCTCGTGGCGGCGGCGGTCCTTTCCGGCAACCGGAACTTCGAGGGGCGCGTTCACCCGCTGGCGCGCGCAAACTACTTGGCCTCGCCCCCGATGGTTGTCGCTTACGCGCTGGCTGGAACGGTCGACATCGACTTCGAGACGGAGCCGATTGGGTCCGGAACGGACGGCCGCCCCGTCTTTCTGCGGGACATCTGGCCTTCGTGCCGGGATGTGGACGCGGCCGTTGCGAATGCCCTGCGTCCGGCCTTGTTCGAGTCCGCCTACGGGGATCTTTTCGCCGGCAGCGCCTCCTGGCAGGGCATCGCGACCTCGGACGGCGCCCTCTACCGGTGGGACCCGAGCTCGACCTATATCCTCCCGCCGCCGTTCCTTCTGGAGGTTCGGCGCGAGCCGGACCCGGTGCCGGACCTGCGTGGGGCGCGCGTTCTCGGATTCTTCGGCGACTCCGTCACAACCGACCACATCTCCCCGGCGGGGACCATCGCCGTGGACAGCCCGGCCGGTCGTTGGCTGCGCGACCACGGCGTCCGGCCGGCCGATTTCAACTCCTATGGCGCACGGCGCGGCAATCACGAGATCATGGTGCGCGGTACGTTCGCCAACATTCGCTTGAAGAATCTTCTGGTGCCTGGAACGGAGGGAAACGTCACGGTTCACCGGCCGTCCGGCGACCGCATGACCTTTTTTGACGCCGCCGAGCGCTACCGCGCCGAGGGCGTCCCCCTCGTGATTGTGGCCGGCAAGGAGTACGGGACGGGATCCTCTCGCGATTGGGCGGCCAAGGGAACGCGACTGCTCGGCGTTCGCGCCGTCCTGGCCGAGTCCTTCGAGCGCATCCATCGCTCCAATCTGGTCGGCATGGGCGTATTGCCGATCCAGCTTCCGAGCTCCCCGGTATCGCTCGGCCTGACGGGTGTCGAGCGGGTCGACGTCGCATGGCCGTCCGGCGGCCCGGGGGTTCGGATGGATGTCCGCGTGACGGCCCGATGCGATGAAGGCTCGAGCGTATCTTTCGATGCCCGGGCGCGTCTCGATACGCCGCTCGACGTGGAACTCTACCGTCAGGGGGGGATCCTGCCGGCCATGCTTCGGACGTTGCTGAGGCAGGCGGAGTCGCGTGAGCGGAACCCCGATCCGGGTGTCGTGTGACACGTCCCTTCCGGTGTATCCCCGTTTCGACCCTTCTTCTGGCGGCCGCCTGTGGCTCGGTGCAGACGCCCGTGTCTGCGCCCGCCGCCGGCAACGCCGGCGTCCTCGTCTTGGAACGCTTCATCCATCTTCATAACGACGAGATCGTGCGGACGTTCGTCCTGCGCGACGGTGCCCCTCGAACGGTGTCCGTCGCAAATCGCTTGACCGGCGGGTCCGATCTGGTGCTGCGTGACGCGGCTGAGTTTGTGCTGACGCTCGAGGGGGGCGCTCGGCTGACGGACGCCGATTGCACGGCGGTCGGCTGGTCCCGGGAGGTCCCGTCACAGGGACCTGCGATTTTGCGGTCCTTCTATCGGCACGACAAGACCGGGATGCGCGTCGAGGTGACCTACGCCTTATCGATCCGCGGGGGCATTCGGAAGTCTATGACGATCGCCGCGGAGGGGCCTCCCGTGTTGATCGACCGGATCGAGCTGGAGCGGTTTCGTCCGGTCGTGCCCGCGACCGCCCATGCCGGCCTGGGGCAGCCCGTTTACTGTGGGGATCTGTTCTGGGGATGTGAATACCCTGCGGCGGATAACAACGTCCGGGACGGCATCGTCTCGCTCGGCTATCTTTCGGGACGACGCCTATCCGGTGGATCCATGACCTGCCGTACCTCGATAGTCGGCGCGGGGCTCCACCGGCAGGTTCGGGTCTCCTTTCTCAACTATCTGGATGGGTTGCGTGCCTCCCGCTTCCGCGACTTTATTTTCACGTCTTCGCGGTTCGATCTGGATCCCTACGATGAGGACCAGGCCACGAAGGCGATCGCCGGGTTCTCGGCAAAGATGGTTCGGGAGTATGGGACCCCCTATCAGGCGTACCTCTTGGATGCCGGTTGGGATTCGCCGGAAGCCCCATGGGTGCTCGACGCGGTCCGTTTCCCCGGCGGCTGGGAGCCGCTTCGCCGCGCCGCGGGATCGTCCGGTGCGGCTCTGGGGCTCTCGCTCCCGGTTGCGCGGACCGGGGAGCGGGGCGGCGGGGTCGTCGCCCCGGGATGCTGTCTGGCCGATGCGACGACACGCGCACGGCTGCTGGATCGCGCGGCCGCGATCCTGGGGGGAGGAGGGGTCTCCTGCCTGCGCCTGGACGGATGGACCGCCCCGTGCTCGGTCGAGTCGCACGGGCACCGGGCGGGGCCGTATGCCGGCGTGGCCGCGGTCGATGCCGCGTTGGAGACGATCGCGGCGCTCCGGCGGATGCACGCCGGGGTCTTTCTCCTGCTGGGCGACGGGTTCTGGCCGAGTCCGTGGTGGCTGAAAGATGCGGATGCAATCTGGCGGGGAGGCGACGATTACGGATTCGCTCGTGTGCCTCGAGACGCCCCGCGTCGCGAACGATGGATCACATACGTCGACTCGATTCTGCACGACACGCTGTGCTCGCGCGCCGCGCAGGTCCCGCTGCCGGCCCTCGCCATCGCGCCCGTCGTGCATGGGCGTCTCGGGAACGATCTTCCCACGGAGAGCGGGACGGTGGGGGATCGGGACGAGCCGCTTGAGAGGTGGGAGCGCATGGTGGTCATGGCTTGTGTGCGAGGCACGCATCGAGCCGATCTTCACCTCAGTTACGCTGTCACCACCCGGGATCAGTGGGCCGTGCTGGCCAAGTGGCTTCGCTGGGCCTCGGAGCATGCCCGCCGTCTGTCGTCGGGCGAGATGGCCGGGGGGGATCCGTCGAAGGGCGAGCCCTATGCCTTCGTGCATGCCGGCCACGACCAGGCCCTGATCGTGGCGAGGAACCCCTCCGACCGCGAGGCGATCCTCTCTTTGCCCGTTTGCCTTCCCCCCCTTCGCTTCCGGCCCGACCGCACCTTGTCCTGGCGCGCGATCTATCCGGATGCCCGGCGCGGCGAGGTGAAGCCGGGCTCGGCCTGGACCGAATGCCTTCCCCCGTTTGCGGTGCGGGTTGTGGAGTTGTCGATGCGAGAATGACGTTCGTCGGCGGCTTGGACCCCTCGCAGGCTGGAACGGCATCCCCATGCTCAGCGGGCCGACGGGAAACCTGGGCGAGGGGGGGCGTCTGAAGCGGCGGGATGACATACGGAGGTCCCTGCCCTTCGACGCAAAGTTTCCGACTGTCGCGCCGTGCGAAAATCACGGGGCGCGCATCCCTGGATCCGCCGGAAGACGGTCGCGAAATACTGGCTGGTGGTGAACCCGCAGTCGAGCGCGATGTCGGTCACGCTCCGGCCCGGCGCGCGCCGCAGCAGGTCGCAGGCCTTCTCGATACGCAGGGCGTTGAGATACTGGATCGGGGTCTGGTTGGTGATCAGACGGCAGTAGTGGACAAACCGCGTCGTTCCCAGACCGCAGTGGGACGCCATGGAGTCGAGCGTCCATTTCTCCGTCAGGCTTCCCCGGATCGAGCGCAGGAAGAGCTCGGTGCTGCGGCGCGCTGTGGAGAGCGATTTTCGAATCGGGATGTGGCGCTTCCGGAACATGCCCAGAAGCAACAGGAAGAGCTCATTGATAAATACGGCCAACCGGGACCAGCCGTCCGGAGCGTCGTCCCGGGGCAAGGTGCTGGCGATCTGACGGAAGCACCGCTGGATCTCCACGTCGGCCCGCCAGACCGGCTGCTCATTTCCTCGAAGAAATGCCGTCAGATCGCTGGTGTCCTTATGCGACAGGATCAGCCAGGAGGGCCAGCGCCAGGGCTGGTGCGGTTGCCGGACGCCGACATCGAGAATGAGCCAGTGGAGGCGTCCGACGCCGACCGTCGGATCGCCGACCCGGTGGGGCTGCCAAGGTCGCGTGATCGTCAGGTCTCCGGGCTGCAGGGTGAACCCCCGGTGGGCGAGGGAGAAGAAGATGCGGCCGGTCTCCAGGAGCGTGATCTCGACCCCCTCATTCCGGTGCCAGGGGAGGCCCCACGTTTGGCGGCGCGAGGCGTCCCAGAAACCGACGCTGCGAAGGCCGGGCAGGACACCCTGGGGGAGCGGCTTCCCGGGATAGGTGCCCCGGGCCCAGGCTTCGAGTCGGACTTCGCCGCGCCTCACCGCCTCAACGACCGGGAGGCAGGAATCGGCATGATATGTCCTGCCGTGGTCCTTGTAGATCGGTACGGACCGGCTTCTCATGCCATCATTGTAGCCGGTCTTCTCGCGCCCCGGTAGATGGAATGTGCAATATTCTTCACTGACCTTCATTGGAAGAACCGGGGCCGGCGCCCGCGTAGACTGTGGACATCGGACACCGGACGTGAATGGGGGCTGGACGTGCCCAGGCCGTGAGGCTTATTAAAGGGGAGGTCGCCATGCCCGACCGGAAGTTGACACGGCGGACGCTGCTGAAAGGCACCGCGGGAGCCATGGCCGCTCCCCTGATCGTCCCCGGCCACTTGCTGGGCGCGGACCCCCCGAGCGAGCGAATCGGGCTCGGTCACATCGGCGTGGGCGGCCAGGGCACCCATCTGTTCAACCAGTTCCAGCGCTGCAAGGGGGCGCAGAGCGTCGCCGTGGCCGATTGCTTCAAAGACCGCCGCGAGGCGCGCGCCCAGCAGTGCGGAGGGACTCCGTATGCCGACCTGCGGGATCTGCTGGCCAGGAAGGATGTCGATGCCGTGGTCATCGCCACGCAGGACCACTGGCATGTTGTGGCCGCGCTTCTGGCCGTTCGCGCAGGGAAAGACGTCTATGTTGAAAAACCGCTCGGCATCAGCGTCCTGCATGACCAGACGCTGCGCTCGGAGGTGCGGGCGCGAAAGCGGGTCTTTCAGTATGGAACCCAGCAGCGATCCCAGAATCAGCAAGATCGGAAGGGCTGTGAACTGGTCCGCAGCGGCCGGATTGGGCGGATCACCGAGATTCACGTCACGGCTCCGAATGGCGCCTCCGGGGGCTCCACCGATGAAATCCCCGTCCCCCCCGGTCTCGACTATGATATGTGGCTCGGCCCGGCCCCCCAGGCTCCTTATACGAAGGACCGCTGTACGAACCAGGGGACCTATCACATCTACGACTACGCCCTCGGCTTCATCGCCGGCTGGGGGGCGCACCCGCTCGACCAGCTCGTCTGGGGTTATGACATTCACAAGGCCGGCATCACCGAAGTCGAGGGGACGGGTCGCATCCCCGACCGGGGACTGTTCAACACCGTCCTTGACTGGGATGTCCGGCTCTCCTGCGCCAACGGCGTGAAAATGACGTTCAAGACCGGCGGCGACAACACCCGCTTTGTCGGGACCGAAGGGTGGATCGAAGTCTCGCGCGGCGGCTGGAACGCGAGTCCGGCCTCGCTCAAGGAGGCGGAACTCGGCCCGAACGACGTTCATCTCGTCGAGAGCCGGAACCATTACCAGAATTTCATCGACTGCATCAAGAGCCGGAAGGATCCTGTCAGCTTCATTGAGGACGCGGTTCGCTCCGATATCATCAGCCATCTCGGCGACATCGCGATCCGTTTGAAGCGAAAGATTCGATGGGACTGGGAGCGGGAGGCGATCCTGGATGACGCGGAGGCCTCACGGATGCTCTCGCGACCGCTGCGGGAGCCCTGGATGCTCTGAGGGGACCTGTGGCGGCGCGACGCGAGACGAACACGGTCTCCCCCAAGCGCGTGAACCCGGAATCCGGGAGAAGACGATGTACGCGGATCGCCCGTGTGCCGGTATGCGGGCCGGGAGGGACTCGGCCAAACGACTTCGAACACGCGCGGCGTTCCTTCTGAGTGCGATCGGCGCGTTCCCGGCTCGTGGCTCGAGCGAGGCGCCCCTTCAGGCATCACGAGATGCATCGACCGTCACGGTCGCATCGGAAGGGCGCCCGATCCTGACTTACCGGTACGGGGATGCGCCGTTCAAGCCCTACGTGAAAACGCTTTGCACCCCTGGGGGGGCACAACTGCTCCGGGACTCCCCCAGCGATCATGTCCATCACCGGGGTCTGATGTTTGCGCTCGCCGTCAACGGAAAGGATTTCTGGGCCGAAGGACCTGAAAGCGGAAGGCAGATCTCCCTTGGCGCCGCCGAAACGACGGCGGCTGCCAACGCCGTGCGGATCGACCACCGATTGGCCTGGACGCCCTCCGGTGAAAGCACGGCGTCCGCGATCGAGGATCGATCCATCATCGTACACGGTTTTGTTCACGGGGCGACCCTGCTCTCCTGGGCGACGCTTCTTCGCCCTGCTCCGGGATCCGATAGGATCGTCCTGACTGGATCGCATTATCAGGGTCTCGGTATGAGGTGGGTCGAGTCCATGGACGGCCGGGACGCGTTCCTGCACGCGGCGGGCGATCCCGGGCCGATCGTGCGCGGGGTCGAGCGCCTGACGCCTTCAACCTGGACATCCTATACGGCGGACGTGGGGGAGCGGTCCGTGACGGTTGCGCTCTTTGACCACCCGCGCAACCCCCGGAGCCCATCCGGCATGTTCACGATGTTCAAGCCCTTTTCTTACCTTTCGGCTACCCCCAATGTCTGGAAGCGCCCCTTGGAAGTGAAGGCGGGGGAGGCGGTCCTCTTCCGCTACGGGGTGGCGGCTTGGGACGGTGTCCCGGGCCGAACGGCAATCGAGACGCTCTATCGGAACTGGGGGGATTTGAGCCGGGAATGAGCCGGTATGCCGGTTTCAATGTCACGGACCGGAAATGGGTTATGGATCGCGCCGTCCGCTCCCAGCGGACGAGAAAGGAGCCGACGATGGAGATCGGTGTTTTCCTGCTCATTGAGCCGTTTGCCAGTGTCGAGCGCCAGCTCCAGCGCGCCCAAGCGATGGGTTTCCGGTGTGCGGATATCACCGACACCAATTCGGGCGGGAGCATGCTCGGGTCGGCTGGCTTCTCGCCGACAGTCAGTCTCGACGATAACCCGTTTGAGGTAAGGCGGCTCTTTGAAAAATACGGTATCCGTCCCTCAACGGTCTGCGCGCACGCAACGCTCCTTGAGCCCAGCAGCCCGGCCAAATATGGGACCGCGGAGATCATGAAGGCGGTACGCTTCGCCGCCGCGATCGGGATCAAGGATGTGGTGACAACGGAAACGGACCCCCGGTCACCGTGGGCCAGGAAACTGACCTATGATCAGCGCGTCTTCATCACGGCCGAGAAGCTTTTTGAGCCCGTCCGGATGGCGGGGGATTACGGGGTGCGCATCCTTCTCGAGCCTCACGGGCCGATTACGGATTCGATCCGCGGGATCCAGGACGTCATGGACCTCTTGGGAAACCCTGCCGCCCTTGGCGTGAACCTCGATACCGGCAACTCCTGGCTCGGCGGTGCGGATCCTGTTGCGATGGCTAAAGTTTTCAAGAAGAAGATCCATCATGTCCACTGGAAGGATTTGGGGGCGGAATGGAAATCGAAGCGGGGACGGGAGTTCGGGTGCGGCTTCTCGACCATCGCGCTCGGCGAAGGCGTCATCGACTTGAAGGGCGTTTGCAAGGTTCTCAAGGACGCGAAGATCGAGAGCTCGACGCTTGAGATCGTCGGATCGGAGGAGATCCTCAAGCGGAGCGTGAGATTCCTGAAGGCGCAGGGGATGTAGGCCCGGGCCGATTTGAACGGCCGACCTGCTGTTTAGGAAACAGCTGCTCTATCCAGCTGAGCTACGGGCCCGCTTGTCACATTATAGCGCGACGAGCGGTCGACGAAAAGTCTGCTTCACAGGAGATTGACAGGAGGCCCGCCAGCCGTTACCCTGTGTCGCATGAACACCCTATCCCCACACCGTCTGTCAGCGATTGCTTGTCTGCTTGTGGGCGTTCTGTGGGCGGCGTCCGTTTCGGTCGCCCAGCAAGCGCAGGTGGCGGGACCCGTTGCTGTTTTCGAGACGGCCGATGCCGTACCCCCGGCCCGATATCGGTTGGAGCGGTGCCTGGAGTCGGCTCGAGCCGCGGCGGCCCGCGGATGGAACGGTTACGCCCGGTCCTACCTCGCCTCCGGTATGGAGATGGCGTGGCGGATCGTGCCCGCCGAGTACTTGGCGTTCGAGGCGCTTGGCGATCAGATGTCCGGTATCGGGCTTCATCCTGAATCGGCATTCTGTTATCAACAGGCTCTCGATATCTTGCGCGCACGCAAGGAGATGGAGGCGGCGTCCATCTCAAGTCGAATTGAGCGGAAACTGGCCTCTTTGCCGGATGGGGCACGACAGTCGAAGCGCCCCCTCGTCGCGCCCCCGGTTGCCGAAGAGACGATTCTCCGGCGACAGTCCGCCATGCCGTTGGACGATACGCTGATGGCATTCTACCGCGATTTGTGCAACGCGCCCGCAGACCGTCAGCAGGCCGTGATGGCGACTCTCCTGCCCACGGAAGCAGACCTGAGGGATCTCTTCCCGGATCACCACGACGATGTCTGGGACCTGGTCGAGCGGTCCAATCGTGAGATCCTGGCGTCAACCCCAGATTGGGTGAAGGGGGCCAAAGAGGCGGGGCCTGTTTTGGGCGTGAATAGGTCAAAACACGCCTGGGGCGGGGTTACGCGGAGCGGGCCGACCACCGTTGCTGTCCACCCCTGACGTGTCGTCTGGCGCCATGAACGGTCATCGTTTTCGGGCACGCGCCGCCAGGCGCGCGTGGCGCCTGGCGGCCGGCGTCGTCCGGCGGACTAGATGTCGGCGTCTTTCAGTGTCTGGCGCTTGTTCGCCTTCGCGCGAGCAGCGGCCTTGTCGAGCATTGCCTTCACGGCGGCGCTGACGGCGGCCACGGCATCCTCGCTCATCCGGCACTTCTTTCCCTTCACGTACTCCTTGACCTTCGATCGAACGACGAGCAGTTCGGCCATGTCACAACTCCTTTCCCCCGGGGACCGGGGAGGACCGGGAATGGCGCGGCACACCCCCCGCGCCCAAGGGGCTTTTGTCATTTATAAATCATAAAAAGCGTTTCAGAAATGATAATCTCTTTCCATAGCGTTGTGTGTTCTGACCCTCCGCTACCAGTGGTGAATATAGGTCTGAGATCCAGACTTGTCAAGGTCCATCCTCAAATAAACATGTCCTAGAGGCGATTTGGAGGCTATTGATGAGCAGCGCCGCCACTAGCCATTTGGATATATTAAACGCCATCCGAAGTCGCAGTTCCCGTAGGAGACATGATCGCGGCTGGAGCGCACGCGTCTCGCGGGCTCCGGCCGCGCATAATTCCATTGACTTGCGATGACGGGTCACTACCCTTACCGCCATCGAGTCGGGTGGGTTGCGTTCTTGTTCATCTGCGGATTACAGGGCCCATGAAGATCACGCGAGACTGGATCCGTGATTATCTTGACACGGACTTGAATGCAGAGCGTCTTGCCGAACATCTCATTCGCATCGGCTTCGACGTCGAGGAGATTGTCCCCGTCGGCGATGACTGGGTGCTTACGGTCGACGTACCCTCGAATCGTCCCGACGCCTTGGGGGTGATCGGACTGGCCCGCGAATTGGCCGCCTGTTTGGGCCGGCCCATGAAGATGCCGTCCGTCGAGCTGCACGAAGCCGGCGAGCCGGTATCGCGAGCCTTCCGGGTGGAGATCCGGGATGTCATCGGTTGCCCGCGCTACACGGCCCGCTTGCTGCGGGGCGTGCATGTCGCGCCGTCTCCGGACTGGATGGCCAACCGCTTGGCGGCGATCGGCCTGACGCCCGTGAACAACGTCGTGGACGTGACTAACTATGTCCTCTACGAATGCGGCCAGCCGCTTCACGCGTTCGACGCCGGTCGCCTCCGGGGGGGGCAGATCCAGGTTCGTCGTGGTCAGTCGAACGAATCGCTCCAAGCGATCAACGGAAAGCGATGCATCGCGACCCCGGATACGTTGGTCATCGCCGATACCGGGGGGCCGATCGCGTTCGCCGGCGTGATGGGCGGGCAGCCGACGGAAATCGGACCTGAGACGCGCGACGTTCTGCTCGAGAGCGCCCAATTCGATCCGGTGGTGATCCGGCGAAGCGCTCGTGCCCTGGGGCTGGCATCGGACTCGTCCTACCGATTTGAACGGGGCGTCTCCTTTGACGGGGTCGAATGGGCCTCGCGGCGTGCTGCGTTACTCCTGTCGCGCGTGGCGGGAGCCGTAGCAGCCCCCGGCTTCATCGACGAGGCCCCGGCCGGCAGGCCTGCTGCGCGGAGCGTCCGTTTTCGACCCGCGCGATGCGAGTCGCTCCTGGGGATGTCGTGCAATCCGGCCGAGGTTCGGCGCGTGCTCGAGACGATCGGATGTCGATGGATCGAGAGGGCCGCCGAACCGGAGTCGGTCGATGTGGACCTACCCGAATATCGACGCGATCTCCTGCGAGAGATCGATCTCGTGGAGGAGGTCGCCCGCCACTTAGGCTACGATCGAATCCCCACGTCCCCTCAGATTCCTCTGGTGGTGACCGGCAAAGACCGTGTCGGGCGGGTCGAGGCCCGCGTTCGCGAACGTCTGGTGGCGCTGGGGTATCAAGAGACCTTGACGTTGAGCTTTGGCTCGGACGAGACGGCGAGGGCCTTTCGTCTGGAGGAGATCGAGCCCGCGATCGTCTTGGGAAAGATGGGCACGCCGGACCGCCCCTTGCGCCAGTCGATGGTCGCTTCGTTGCTGGATGTGATTCGGACGAACGAACGATATGGAGAGGAGCTTCCCGCGATTTTCGAGATCGCGACGGTGTATGGAAGGCGGGCCGATGGTTCCTACGTGGAACGGCCGGGTCTCGGGATGGTCTTTCGGGGGGCGTTCCGCGATTTTCGGGGTCATCTTGAGTCGTTGGGGGCGGCTCTTGGACTCGATCTGCAATTCGGCGACGGCCCGCCTCCGGGGCCGCTCTGGCCGGCTGGCCGTACGGCCCTCATCCGAATCGGCGAGGCGCGAGTCGGTGCGGCGGCCGATGTCCCTGCGGCTGTCCTGCGCGCCTGGGATCTTCGAAAAGACGCCTGCATTGCCGAGATCGACATGATCCCCTGCGTTCAGGGGGCCATCCTGGAACGTCCTTGCCGGGAGTTTTCGCGTATGCCGGAGGTGCGCCGGGACTTGGCTTGGGTTGTCGACGAGGCGGTGACCTGGGATCGGATTGTTCGCACGGTCCGCGAGGCAGCCCCTCCTTGGATGCAGCGTGTGGAAGCTTTCGACGTCTTTCGCGGATCCCAGATCCCGCCCGGGCGCAAGAGTGTTGCCTTTGCCATGTCCTTTCGCCGGGATGATCGGACTCTGACGCGCCAGGAGGTGGACGAGGCGATCACAGCGATCGTTCGGCAGTTGGAGAAGACCATTGGGGGCACACTTAGGTAGTCTCCCGGACCAAATTTGCTTGACGGTTTTTTCCGCTTGGGTACAATAGCCGCGACTTGTTGTGTGCTGTGTCTCATGGCCGAACAGAGTCGCGAAGGGGCGGGCTCTTCAGGGCGGGGGCACCATGGAACGACCCAGGCTGGGGTCCATGCTGGTCAAGGCGCGCCTCCTGACCGAGGAGCAGTTGAAGAAGGCGGTTGAATTCCAGAAGACGGTGGGCGGCAAGCTGGGCGCCATTGTCGTGAAGCTGGGCTTTGTCAGCGACGAAGCCCTGACGGCCTTTATCGCCAAGCAGCAGGACCTTCCGATCGTCGATCTCTCCCGCCTCGTGATCCCCTGGAACCTTGTCAAGCGCGTCCCCAAGGCGCTGATCGAGAAGCATCACGTCATCCCGACCGCCTTCAAGGACAACGTGTTGACCTTGGCGGTCAGCGATCCGTACGACTACGAGGCCATTGAGGAGATCCAACTGGCGACGAACTACCGGATCGAGATCAACTTGGCCTCCCGCGAGTCCATCAATAAGGCGATCACCGACGTCTTGTATGCTGGGCCCGAGACGCAATCTGAGCGGGCTATCCCGGTGGATGACCTGATGAAAGGTCTGTACGAAGGGGACAAGAAAAGCGGCGATTCGTCGGTCTCCCCCCTGCAGATCCAGAAGGCCTTGGTCGCCTTGCTGCTCGAAAAGGGCATCCTGACGCAAAAGGAGCTTCTCGAACGGGCCCGAAAGATGAAGTGACGATCCCGTGACACACGGCCGCGTGTCCGGATGCCCGAAGCCGCATGTCGGTTCGAAGGGCGTCCCTATCCTCGGGAATGCAGAATGAATGTGACCACGGCGGATTTCGCTCGGAAGGTCGGCTTGGCCCTTTCTCTGGACGACGCAAAAAGCGACGCGGTGCTGAAGGCGTTGTCAAAGGGCGTCCAAGCGGCCGCGCAGCAGGGCCAGACGGTGGAGTTGCCCGGCTTGGGGCGACTTTCCTTCGGCGGCGGCGCGCCTGCGAACCTCACCGCGGATTTCGCCGAGGCCCTGGGGGACGCCGGGGATGCCGCCACCGCTGTCGGTTCTATCGCCGAGGCGCTGCGGGTCGAATTGCTGCGAGTTAACTCGGTTGCGATCGATGGCGTCGGCACCTTCGAGGTCAAGCGCACTCCGCCGAAGCTGGTCAACGACATCAACCGCTGCCGGATGGCGGCTCCGCCGATAGCCTCCTTTTCGTTCATGCCCGCGCCGGCGCTTCTCCATGCGTCCGGCGAGCGGACCCCGGTTTTCCAGCCGGTCGACGAGTTTAATAGGGCGGTCGACGCACTGGCCTCCACGTCTATCTTGCTGGTGGTTCCCTCCTTCGACTTTTTCTCCGAAACCCTGATTTATTATTTCGAGAAGAGCGGGTTCAAGCCCAAGGCCGTCACCAGCGTGGCCGAGGCGCTGCGGCACATCCAGACGCAAGGGGCATACGCCGTGACGCTGGACAATGCGGTGCCCGAATCGCACCGCTTGAGCCAAACGTTGAAGGCCAGCCGCGACACCAACCGCATCCCGTTGTTCACGCTTTACCCGAAGGGGTTTAACCCGGACGCCCCGACCACCTTTACGGTCGTCGGCGATGCGCACTTGGTGCAACCCTTCGAGATCCGCAAGATGATCACCATGCTCGAAGGCGAGCTGGTGCGAGCCTCCGAGGCAAAGGATCAGATTCAGCAGCAAATCATGTTTATGTTCCCCTCGGAGGAATCCCAGATCGAGGCCGCTTTTGATTTTGGGCACAAGATTTTCGAACAGAGCGGCCTCAATGACGAGGGGCAGGTGGCCTTGGCGGCGGCGTTCCGGGAGGGTGTCGGTAACGCGAACCAGCACGGCAACAAATACCGGAAGGACAAGAAGATTGATGTCCTCTATCTTCTGGATCGGGAAAAGATCACGATCGTGGTCAAGGACATGGGAGAGGGGTTCGATCACCAGCGTTACGTCAAGCACGGCAAGGCTTCCGACGCCATCACCGCCGCCCGCGAGCGCGGGGCTCAGGGGCGAATGGGCGGCCTCGGCATCATGCTGATGCTGAAGTGCTGCAACCGGATCGAGTATAACCAGAAGGGGAACGCGATCACGCTTACGAAGAGCTTAAAGCCGGTCCCTGGCGAGGCGCCCCCGGTCATCCCAATGCGGTGAGTCCCTGCCGACAGACGCGGCGCGATTCACAGCCGGTTGGATCGCGCCACGCATCGCGAGTCCGTCCGTGTCTCACGTTGCCTCACGCGAATTTGTCGCGCGCGCCCGACTTCAGGCTCTCGAGCAGCACGCCGTACCGGAGCCCCCGGGTGCTGACGGTCAGCTCGCTGACTCGAAGGGCCCCGAGTGTCGCCGCCAGCACGGCGGTTCCCGCCACAATGATATCGGCTCGTCCCGGCTCCAGGCCGGGCATTGCGGCGCGCTGTTGGGCTGTTAATAGGGAGAGGACGATCAGCAGGACATACAGCTGGGAGCGTGTCAGACGGAGACCGTGGATGCGCTCCGGCACGGGGCGGCGTAGACCCAATTGCATGGCGGCCAGAGTCGCTGCGGTTCCCCCGACGGCCACCACGTGGCCGGGGAGAGGCCCCGCCGTGCGGAGGGCCTTTCGCAGGGTGGCTCGAATCGAGGCCAGAAGCGCCTGGAAATCCGCGGACTGGATGGGGTCGTTGTGGAGCAGTTGCTCGGTCAGCCGGACCGCGCCCAAAGGCAGGGAGATCCGTCGGCGGCGAGAGCCCGTTCCCCACGCCATCTCGGCGCTGCCGCCCCCGACATCGACGACGGCCACAGGGCCGGCGATGGGCAAATCGGCCGTGGCGGCGGCAAATGACAAGTCCGCCTCGCGGCGTCCGGAGAGGATCTCGAGACGCAGCCCGATCCGTTGCAAGCTCCGAACGAAATCCGCTCGATTTGACGCCGACCGGAAGGCCGCAGTGCCCACCGCCCGTGCGCGAAGGACGCCCAGCCGACGGGCCTCGTCAACAAGCCCGCGGACCGCCCGCAAGGTGCGATCCATGGCGTGCTGGGCCAGACGCCCTCCGTCGCGCAAACCTTCCCCGATACGCGTGATGACGACCCGCTCCAGGAGGATACGGGGGATGCTCCCGTTGGCTTCGGCGACAAGCAGCTTGACCGAGTTGGTCCCGATATCGATGACGCCCAGGCGCATCACGGTGTAGGCCCCGGAGGGTGATTCTCGGATCTTATGGCCCGCGAAAATCAGTGTCAACCGCGATCCGGTCGTACGCGACCCGGCGTCGCTCCTGTCCCCGTTCGACAGGCGAGCCTGCGGTGTCGGTTGAATACCTGACGGCGGCTGATATAATTGGCCTTCAAACCGGAGGCTGATACGTGGATGATGCCGTGTCCGTGGCCCTGTGGGCTGTTCTGGTCGTCCTAACGGGCATCGGCATGCTCCTCGCGGCTTCCCTCTTGGGACCACGTCGTTCACGGCCGGTCAAAGCCGACCCTTATGAGTGCGGCGTCCCCCTTTTTCAGGACGCCCGTGAGCGTGTTTCCGTACACTTCTACCTCATGTCCATTCTCTTCCTTCTCTTTGATGTGGAAATCGTGTTTCTCTTGCCTTGGGCGATTCTCTGCCGAGAGTTGTCCATCCATGGCCTTGTCTCGATCGGGGCCTTTGTGGCCGTACTCGGGACTGGGTACGTCTACATCTGGAAGCGGCGCCTCCTGGATTGGGAATGACGCTCTTCTGCGCCTGGTCGTTTCCTGGTTGCTTGACATGAGCGATTTTCCAAGCCGTGTTCGACGGATGCTCGGTGCGTCTCTGTTAGACGTCTTGCCGGATGCGGTTCCGCCCACGGTGGAGGTGTCGCGTGAGACGATAGTCGATGTGCTGCGATCCCTTCGAGACGATCCGGAGACCGCCTTTGACACCTTGCTGGATCTGTGCGGCGCCGACCATCTGGGGCAGGGACGACCTGGACGGTATGCCGTCGTCTACCACCTCTTTTCGTTCCGACATCGCGCCTTGCTCCGTGTCCGCGCTTGGCTCCCAGAGGATGCGCCGGAGATCGACTCCGCGACCCTGCTCTGGCCGGCCGCGAATTGGGCTGAACGGGAAGCGTATGACATGTACGGGATCCGTTTCCGGGGACATCCGAACCTCACCCGGATCCTGTTGCCGGACACCTACGAAGGGCACCCGCTCCGGAAGGACTATCCGCTGCAAGGCCGAGGCGAACGGGATCGCTTCCCACGCTACATTCCTTGATCTCGTCCGGCGTCTACCCGGCCTGGAGCCACCATGAAGGACGCGGCGTCAAGCGCGGGCGGGCCTAAAACGCAAACGATGCGGGTCAACTTCGGTCCCCAGCACCCGGCCATGCATGGGACGCTTCGTCTCGTGCTCGAGCTCGACGGCGAGATCGTCGTCGAGGCCCGTCCCGAGATCGGCTTTCTCCACTCCGGATTCGAAAAAGAGGGCGAATCCCTCGGTTATAACCAATATGTGGCCGTGACGGATCGGATGAACTACCTCTCCTCCCTCTCCAACAACATCGGGTACGTCCACGCGATCGAGACCCTGATGGGCCTGGAACTCCCTCCCCGGGCGAGAGTCATTCGCGTCATTCTCGCCGAGCTGTCTCGTCTTTCTGACCACGTTCTTTGCTTGGGACTCCAGGGGATGGATCTGGGCGCCTTCAGCGCCATGCTTTGGACGTTCGTCCACCGCGAGATGCTGTATGACATTTTCGAATCCGTTACGGGCGGCCGTTTGACCACCACCTACACCCGCGTCGGCGGCCTGGCGCGGGACGTCCCCCCCTCGTTCCCAGGTCAAGTCCGTGCCGCGATGAGCCGGTTTCGCGAGGTGATCGACGAACTGGAGCGCGGCCTGATGGAGAACCCGATTTTTCAGGCGAGAACCCGGGGGATCGGTCGGCTTTCGCGGGATCAGGCGGTGGCCTGGGGGGTGACGGGGCCCTGCCTGCGAGCCAGCGGCGTCGATTACGACCTGCGGCGCGACCGCCCCTATTTGGATTATGCGTCATACGACTTTGACGTCCCTGTCCGGACGGACGGAGATGCCATGGCCCGTTTTCAGATCCGGATGGAGGAAATGCGTCAGAGCCTTCGCATCATCGACCAAGCGCTCGACCGTTTGGCCCCGGGACCGATCATCGTTCAGGACTTCAAGATCGCGCTCCCGGATAAATCCGCTGTATATAACACGATGGAAGGGATGATCCATCACTTCAAACTGGTGATGCACGGGCACGGCTTTGCGCCGGCCCCTGGCGAAGTCTACGCTGCCACGGAGGCACCGAACGGAGAGCTGGGTTTTTACGTCATCAGCGACGGGACCCGGATCCCCTATCGCGTGAGGTGCCGCCCCCCGTCATTTTACAATTACCAGGTATTCCCGGAGCTGGTCCGGGGACAACGGGTCTCCGATGTCGTCGCCATCCTGGCGAGCCTGAACATCATTGCCGGAGAATTGGACCGTTAGCCCGACGGGCGGGATGCCATGGCCTTCAACGAGAAAACGACCTCGGCCCTCGACGCGATCGTGGCCCGTTACCCGACGCGACAATCCGCCCTCTTGCCCGTTCTCCGGCACGTCGAGCGCGAGGCCGGAGAGCTTAATGACAAGATTTTGGCCGATGTCGCCGCCTATCTGGGCCTGCCGCCTGCCCGCGTCATGGGGGTGGTCTCCTTTTATACGCATTTCCGGCGCCCGGGGGACGGAAGGTATGTGATCCACGTGTGCGGAACGCTTCCGTGCGCCTTGCGAAAGAGCGAGGCGCTCTTGGCGGCGATCTCGCGGCATCTGGGGATTCGTGTCGGGGAGACGACTGCTGACGGACGCTTTACCCTTCGCCGTGCGGAATGCCTGGCCGCATGCGATTTGGCACCGGCGGTCGCCATCAATGACGAGATCCACGGTCCCATGACGCCGGAGACTCTGGTTGCGTTGCTGGAACGGCTTTCCTGAGCGGCTGGTGCTTGTCAACGTCCAGCTCTGGAGGCGCATGGATTTCGAGCCCATTCTCACCCGGCATCTGGACGACCCGTCATACGCGACGCTCGAGGGGTATCTTGGCCGCGGCGGTTACGCCGGCGCCCAGCGGGCGTACCGGGACCTTTCGCCCGAGCAGGTGGTCGAAATGGTGCGTCAATCCGGTCTTCGGGGCCGCGGCGGGGCCGGCTTCCCGACCGGTCAGAAGTGGGGGTTCGTGCCTCAGGACGACCGGCCTCGTTACCTGGTCTGCAATGCCGACGAAAGCGAGCCCGGCACATTCAAGGACCGGCTCCTGATCGAGAAGGCCCCGCATCTCCTTTTGGAGGGCATTCTAATCGCCGCCCGTGCCCTCCGCGTCCGGCGGGCATTCATCTACATCCGTGGCGAGATGGGGGAAGGGGCCCGGTCTCTCGACAAGGCCTTGCGCGAGCTGCGCGATCGGGGCTGGCTTGGGGATCGCGTATTCGAGTCGGGAACTCCTTTGGAGATCACCGTACACCGGGGCGCCGGGGCCTACATCTGCGGCGAGGAAACGGCGTTGCTTTCCTCCATCGAGGGGGCCCGGGGATACCCTCGATTGAAGCCCCCCTTCCCGGCGGTCGAAGGGCTTTTCCGGTCCCCGACCATCGTCAATAACGTCGAAACCCTCTGCAATCTTCCTTGTATACTCGTTCGAGGGGCGGACTGGTACCGTACGATCGGCACGGAGCGGAGTCCCGGGCCAAAGATCTTTTCCATCAGCGGACATGTTCGACGCCCCGGGAACTACGAGCTGCCCATGGGCGTGCCCTTCCGCGTGCTGCTGAACGAGCGGGCGGGGGGCGTCGATGACGGGCGCACCCTGAAAGCAGTCATCCCCGGCGGGTCCTCGGTCCCGGTACTGACCGCGCAGGAGACGGCCGACCTCCGGCTCGATTTCGAGTCGGTCTCCGCCGCCGGCTCCTTGCTGGGTTCCGGCGGCGTCATCGTCATGGACGACTCGACCTGCATGGTCGACGCCCTGCTGAACTTGGCCCGTTTCTATCACCATGAGTCCTGCGGCCAGTGTACGCCCTGCCGAGAAGGGTGCGGCTGGATCGAGAAGATCCTCGCCCGGGTTGCGGGCGGGGAGGGGCGGTCGGGGGACCTTGATCTCTGTCTCGAGGTGGCCCGTAACATGGTTGGCCGGACCATCTGCGTTCTTGCCGATGCCTTGGCGATGCCGGTCCTGAGCTTCATCGGGAAGTTCCGCGCGGAGTTCGAAGCGCACATTCGTCAGAAAGCCTGCCCCCTGCAGGGGGTCGGCCGGTCTCCTTAAGCGGAGGCGAGGTCGGCGCCGCGGGATACGCGGCTGTCCGGCCCCCAGCATGGCGAAGATCCCTATCCGTGCAAACGGGCGTGTGATCCAGGCTGAGCCGGGCGCGATCCTGCTCCAAGTCCTGCTCGATAACGGAATTTTCGTCCCGCACTATTGCTATCATCCCGGCCTCTCCGTGGCCGGCAACTGCCGAATGTGCCTCGTGAAGGTCGCCGGGCGCCCGAAGTTGGAAACCTCCTGTACGATCCGCGTGACCGCCCCCCTGGAAGTCGAGACGGAGGCTCCCGAAGTCGTCGCCGCGCGGCGAGACATACTCGAGTTTTTGCTCATCAACCATCCCCTCGATTGCCCGGTCTGCGACCAAGCGGGGGAGTGCCTGCTCCAGGATTTCTCCTACACCTACGGGAGGGGGGCCAGCCGGTTCACCGAGAACAAAGTGCTTCGCGACAGCAAGCCGTTGGGCCCGTTGGTCCATTACTGGGGCAATCGATGCATTCTCTGTACCCGTTGCGTGCGTTTCTGCGATGAGATCGCCGGATCGGGCGAATTGGCTGTGCGGGGGCGGGGGGATCATTCGCAGATCGACGTGTTCCCGGGGCGTCCCCTCGACAACCCGCTTTCGGGCAACGTGGTCGATATCTGCCCGGTGGGCGCCCTGCTGAACCGCGATTTCCTTTACCAGGCCCGCGTCTGGTTCCTGCGCTCGACGGAGTCGATCTGCACCGCGTGCGCGCGCGGCTGCAACATCTGGATCGATGCCCTGGGGAACACCATCCGGCGGCTCCGTCCAAGGCCGAACGCGCGTGTCAACGGCTGGTGGATGTGTGATGACGGTCGGCGCTCGTACCGTTCGTTCGAAACCCACCGTCTGGCCGAGCACCGTATCCGAGGCGCCGACGAGCCCCCCTCTTTGGCTCGCGCCGTCGAAGCCGCCCGGGACGCCCTGATCGGCGCCCTGCAACGACATGGAGCGGGACGCGTGGCCGCCGTGGCCTCCGCCGCCATCTCGAACGAGGGGCTGTGCCTCTTCCGGGATCTCGCCGGCCGGTACGGCATGTCCCTGGCCGGCTTCGTCGCACGGCGCGAGGGCGCCGATTTTCGGTTTCCCGGAGGCTTTATCATCGACGCGGATAAATCCCCCAACCGGAATGGGGCGAATTGGATTTTGGGCTCGGACCTGTTGCTCGACGGCATCGCCCCGCTGCTGGCGAAGCTCCGAGCGGGTGCCTGGCGCGCCCTTGTTGTCTTGGCCGGGGATCCCGGACTCGACTGGAAATGCCTTCCGGATGATCTCGAAATCCCTCTGCTGATCGACACGCACGCGTCGCCCCTCGTCCCGCGCGCGTCGGTCGTCCTGGCGGCGGCCGGCTGGGCCGAGGCGGAGGGGACCTTGGTCAATTCGGAGGGCCGTGTTCAGCGACTGGGGCGTGCCATCAACCCGCCTGGAGACGCGCGTCCGTTGACGGAGCTGCTCCAACGGGTGATCGATCCGGACGGTGCGGCCCGAAATCTGCTCTCCGCCCGGACGTTATTCGATCGCATGGCGGCCGCCTCAACACGGTGGGGGGGGCTGACCTGGGATGCAATCGGGCCCGGCGGAGCCGTCCCGGTCTCGGAGGCGAATGCGCATGGATGAGCATGTCCGGGACCTCGTGATCGGGGTGGTCCGCATGGGCGTTGTGCTGGGCGCGCTGATGGCGAGCGTCCCCTTGCTGGTCCTTGCGGAACGGCGAATCTGCGCCGCAATCCAGGACCGGGTCGGCCCGAACCGCGTCGGCCCATACGGCATCCTCCAGCCCCTGGCGGACGCGATCAAGAATCTCTTCAAGGAGGACTTGGTTCCCGATCGGGTGGACCGACCGATGTACCGCTTGGCGCCCCTCTTGGCCATCACCTTCCCGCTCTTGATGTTCGTCATGATCCCGTTTGGGAGAGACTTGGTCTTGACAAGGGCCGGTCTCCGCGGGACCGGTACGCTCGCGACGGTCGCGGGTGCAGCCGTCGGCGCGGTGCTTGCCGGGATTTCCGTTTTAGCGTACGGAACGGGTGAACGGGCGCGATGGCTGTTCGTCCCGCTGCTAGGCGCGGCCTGCGCTGCCGTGGCAGGGGGGGCTGTGGCAGGATTCGGGCTGAACTGGCTGGCCGGGTCGATGCCGGAGACGGGTCTGACAGTCCGACTTCAAGTCGCGGATCCCCCGGCCGGCCTGCTGTTCTTCATGGGAATGGCCTCGCTGGGCGTGTACGCCGTCGTCATCGGCGGCTGGGCCTCCAACAACAAATTCGCGCTGCTCGGCGCGCTGAGGGCCGCCGCCCAGATGATCAGTTACGAGATCGTCCTGGGGCTTTCGCTGCTTCTCGTCATTGTGGCGACGGCTGATGCCGCGCCGGTCGGGACGGTGCGGATGAGCGAGATCGTTTTTCGTCAGACCGCCCCGATCGACTGTCTCGGGATCCCCTTGCCAGGCTGGAACGTATTTCGCCAACCCCTGGCCTGTCTGCTGTTCATTGCGGCGGGCTTTGCGGAGAACAAGCGGCTGCCGTTTGACTTGCCGGAGTGCGAGGCGGAGCTGGTCGGCGGGTATCACACCGAATACAGCGGGATGCGATTCGCGCTATTCATGATGGGGGAGTACCTTGCGATGGTGGCCTTCTCCGCGGCGACAGTCACGCTTTTTCTGGGAGGCTGGCATGTGCCGGGGCTCGACCCGCTCGGCCTGTCGTGGGTTTCTGGACTTTTTTCCGTAGCCGTCTTCGCGTCGAAAACGAGCGCGCTGCTCTTCCTGTACATCTGGGTGCGCTGGAGCATTCCGCGGTTCCGTTTCGACCAGCTTATGGCGTTGGGATGGAAAGTCATGATCCCGCTGGCGTTTCTCAACCTCGCGGTGAGCGCCGGGCTGAGGCTTTCGTAAACCTTGTCAGCGTGAAGCGATGGACATGACGATCCTGGACCTGGCGTTCGTGCTCGCGGCGGCGGCTTGCCTTGGCGGAGCCCTCGTTGCTGTGACGCGGCGCAACCCCATTTACAGCGCGCTTTGGCTTCTGGTCGCGCTCCTGGGAGTGGCGTCGGTCTTCGCCTGCTATGCGGCGACCTTCCTGGCCCTGATGCAGGTGGTGATCTACGCGGGGGCGGTCTTGGTTCTCTTCCTGTTCGTGATCGTGATGCTGAACCTGAGGGCGGAGGACCTGCCGCCGGAGCCGTCCCGCGCCGGGAAGGCCGTTGCGGCGATCGTCGCGTTGGCCTTTTTCGGCGTGATGGCGGCCGGTATCCTGGGAGCCACCGGCGGTCCAGAAAGGATGGCGCCAGCCGATCTCGCCGGACACGACTTCGGCTCGATGCCCTCTGTCGGTCGTTCCCTGTTTACGCATCACGTAGTTCCGTTCGAGGCGCTATCGTTCTTGATCGTCACGGCTCTCCTCGGCGCGGTCCTGCTGGCCAAGCGGAAATACTGAAGATGATCAATGCGACAACCGGTTTGCTCTTGAGCGCGGCGCTCTTCTCGATCGGCTTGTACGGCGTGATGACGCGCCGTGCTTTGCTGACCCTCTTGATGTCGGTTGAACTGATGCGGAACGCGGCGAATCTGGCCTTCGTCGTGCTGGCGCGCACGCACGGAGAAGCCGCAGGGCACGACGGCCACGTCTTCGTCCTTGTGTCGATCGGCGTGGCCGCCGCCGAGGCCGCCGTCGGACTGGCTTTCCTGATCGCTGTTTTCCACCGTCGCGGCACGGCTGATGCCGGCGAGCTGCGCGACCTGAGGGGATGAACGGTCATGTCGTATATCGTGGATCGAATCCAGGTCCTGGTGATCGTGATGACCTTGCTGCCGCTGGCGGGCGCGGTGCTGAACGGCCTGCTGGGGCGGCGGTTCCCCCGGTCCCTGGTCACCGCCATCGCTTGCGGCATGCCGCTCGGGTCGTTGCTGTGCGCCCTGGCCGCATTCCGAAGCGCGACGCGCCTGATCCATCCCGTGGACCGCGAGATCGATGTCGCGCTGTTCACGTGGCTCCAGGCCGATGCCGCGGGCATTCCGCTCGACATTTCCCTGGGCTTCCTGTTCGACCCCCTCTCCGCCGTCCTGGTCCTGGTCGTCACCGGCGTCGGGTTTTTGATCCATGTCTACTCCGTCGGCTATATGGCGAACGACCCCGGCTATCGGCGTTTTTTCGCCTGCATGAACCTCTTTCTTTTCAGCATGCTGGTCTTGGTCCTGGCGGACAGCCTCGCCCTGATGTTCGTCGGGTGGGAAGGGGTCGGGCTCTGCTCGTATCTGCTGATCGGGTTCTGGCACGAGGACCCGGCGAAGGCCTCGGCGGGGATGAAGGCCTTTGTCGTCAACCGGGTCGGGGATGTTGGATTCGTCATCGGAATGCTGGCCTATTTCGCGGCCTTTGGGACACTGGGGATCGCCGGAGAGGGACGCGCCACGGTAGTGCGCTTGTTGCCGGACACGGCTGCCTCCGCGCGCGTCGCGATCGCCCTCCTGCTCTTCGCCGGGGCGGTCGGCAAGTCGGCCCAGATCCCTCTCCATGTCTGGTTGCCGGACGCGATGGCGGGACCGACGCCGGTCAGCGCCTTGATCCACGCGGCCACCATGGTCACGGCGGGGGTCTATCTTGTGGCCCGCTTGAACTTTCTCTATGTGTATGCTCCGTCGGCCGGGATGGTGATTGCCGTCGTCGGGACGGTCACCGCGCTGGTTGCCGGCCTCGCCGCGCTCGCGCAACGCGACATCAAGCGGGTTCTGGCGTATTCCACCATCAGTCAGCTCGGTTTCATGTTCCTGGCCGCCGGGCTGGGCGCGTACGCGGCCGCGATCTTTCATCTCGTCACGCACGCCTTCTTCAAGGCCCTGCTTTTCCTGGGGGCGGGAGCGCTCATCCACGCGCTGCACGGCGAGCAGGACCTCTTTCGAATGGGCGGCTTGCATCGGTCGCTGAGGGCGGTCTTTTGGCCTTTCCTGGTCGGGGCCTTGGCTTTGGCGGGCATATTCCCGCTCTCCGGATTCTGGAGCAAGGACGAGATCCTTCTGTCCGCCCTCGAGCACGGGCATCCGATTCTCTGGGGGATGGGTCTCGCCGCCGCCGCCATCACGGCCTTCTACAGCGCCCGACTTGTGGTGCTGGCGTTCCTCAACCGACCGGGCGGGGCCGAATCATCCGGGCACGTGGCGTCCCTGCACCGGCCCGGCCTGTCCATGACGCTGCCGCTGGCGGTCCTTGCCGTCTTCACCTTCGCCGCAGGCCTCTTGGGGTTGCCTCGATCCCATGTGATCGAGGATTTTCTGCGCCCCGTATGGCTCGTCTCAGCCCCGGCGATGACCGAACGCGACGCGCTGGCACCGCTGCTGGCCCCCGGCTTGATCAATGCCTTGATCGCTCTTCTCCTCTCCGTGACAGCCGGTGGCTTGGGATGGTATCTCTATGCCACGGGGAGTGGAACCCTCCGGAAATGGCTCGTGCGGCGCCCCCGCGGTATCCGGCTGCATGCGTGGGCTCAAGCCGGGTTCGGGATCGACGCGCTCTACGAACGGCTTGGGGTTCGCCCCCTTCGCGTGAGCGCCTTCCTACTTTGGTTGGGGCTGGACGTGCTGTTGGTTGACATGGGCTTGGTGGCGGGGACCGGCGCGATGGTGCGTCGGATGAGCGATGCGATCCGAAGGCTTCAGTCGGGCCTGGTGACCCATTACGCGGTCGTCACGGCGGTTGGCGCGATTCTCCTGATCGGACTGATGCTCGAACGGGCGGCCGCCGGGTGGCTCTTCGGGATGTAACTTGCGCGGGTGGCGGGTCGCTCGGGCGGCCAGTCACCGGAGGTGGACGATGTCGGTTCCCGTGCTCAGTTATCTGATCTTTATCCCCGTGGCCGGGGCGATTCTGCTGACAGGATTCCCAAGGACCCGCGAGGAGGAGATCCGCTGGGGTGCGCTGGGCTGCTCGGGCCTCGAGGCGGCCGTCGCGCTGTTGATGCTGGCGGGTTTCAAAGCCGACGCAACGGCCGGCCTGATGCAATATGCCGAGTCGGGCCCGTGGATCCCGATGATCGGGGCGCGCTTTGCGCTCGGCGTCGACGGTCTGAGCGTCTTCCTCGTCGTGCTCTCCGCGATCCTGACCCCGCTGGCGGTTCTGGCGTCTTGGAGAAGCGTGCACGATCGCGTGCGCGAGTTCCACATCCTGCTGTTGCTCGTCGAGGCCTCGACGATCGGCGTGTTTGTCTCCCAGGACCTCCTGCTCTTCTTCGTTTTCTGGGAGCTGATGCTGATCCCGATGGCCCTGCTGATCGGGATCTGGGGCGGAGGCCGGCGAATCGAGGCGTCCATCAAGTTCGTCCTCTACACGATGGTCGGCAGCCTGCCCATGCTGGGGGCCGTGCTGACCTGCGGAGTCCTGGCCGGCACGTTCTCCTTGGCCGATCTTCCCGCGGCGCTCGATCGCGCCGCGCAGGATGGTCGGTTCGCGCCGCCTCTCCCGTGGGTCTGCTTCGCCGCGTTCTCCCTCGCCTTTGCCATTAAGATCCCGATCGTCCCCTTGCATACATGGCTTCCGGATGCGCACGTCGAAGCCCCCACGGCGGGCAGCGTTCTTCTGGCCGGGGTCCTCCTCAAGATGGGCGCCTACGGGTTTATCCGGGTTGCCCTGCCGTGCTTCCCGGGCGCGCTTGACGCCGGTCTTATCGGGGACCTGACGGTCGGGGCGCTTTTTCGCTGGATCGGGGTGGCCGGCGTCCTTTATGGAGCCCTGATGGCGCTGGCCCAGACGGACATGAAGAAATTGGTTGCCTACTCGAGCGTCAGCCATCTCGGATTCGTCGTCCTCGGCCTCTTCTCCTTGACGGTGAAGGGCGTCGAGGGCGCGACGCTGCTGATGATCAGCCATGGCATTAGTACGGGAGGGCTCTTTTTTCTGGTGGGCGCTTTGTATGATCGGACCCACAGCCGCCGGATCCATGATCACGGTGGGTTGGCCTCCGCGATCCCGCGATATGCGCTCGTCCTATTGTTGACGGCCTTCTCATCAATCGGTCTGCCCGGTCTCAACGGATTCCCGGGCGAGCTTCTGGTGCTGCTCGGCGCATTCGAAGTCTCGCCCTGGCTGGCGGTCGCGGCCGCGCCCGGATTGGTGCTGGGCGCCATCTATCTGCTGGGGCTGGTCAAACGCGTCCTGTTCGGCAGGCCCTCGAATCCGCACCGTTTGCCTCCGCCAGACCTTGATCGGCGGGAGTCGGTTATCTTTGTGATCTTGGCCCTGGGCTACTTCCTGATGGGGCTATGGCCCCGCCTGTTCGTCGACCGCCTGGAGGCCGCGGCGACGCAATGGGTCTTTGTCGTTCAGCGCGTTTCCCCCCTCTCTTCCGGGACGGCGCCGGATGCCGGCCTGAATGCGAACGAGCGGGAGTATTGAACGATGGCGTCCGAATGGGATGTCCTGCTTCCCGCCCTCGTGACGGCCTTGGGCGGCTTGGCGGTCATGTTGGCCGGCGCGTGGCATCCCGATCGTCGTCGCGCGCAGACGATCTCGGCATTCATCTCTGTTGCCGCAACGCTGGCCGCCGGCGTCCTGTTGTTGGGTGACCTGACCGCGGTCCTCCACGCCGGCGGGAGGCTCGGCACGGCCTTCGGCGGGTCGATCCGGGGGGACGCCTGGGGGGTCCTGATCGGCATCGTGGGTTGGGTGTCGCTCGTGATGACGCTGGTTGCCTCGGACACGATGTGCAGGCGGGATGGCGTGCCGCCGGCCGAGTATTACGGCCTGCTCTTGCTGGGGGCCTCCGGCATGCTTTTGCTGTCCGTGGCGCAAAGTCTGATGGTCGTGCTATTGGGCATTGAGATTCTCTCCCTGGCCTCCTATGTACTGACCGCCCTCCCGCACGGTGACGGTGCCGCGATCGAAGGTGGGACCAAGTATTTCATCCTCGGCTCCGTCGGGTCGTCGATCCTTCTGTTTGGCATGGCGCTGGCTTATGGCGCCGGCGGCACACTCGATCTGTCGGGAATCGGGGCCGCTCCAGGACGCGGAGGACTTTCCCATCTCGGGCTCGGGTTGATCGTGATCGGGCTTGCCTTCAAGACCGGTATCGCCCCGTTCCACATGTGGGTCCCGGACGCCTACACGGGCGCCAGGGCTGTCGTGACGGGATTCCTGGCGACGGCGGTGAAGATCTCGGCCTTCGGCGTTTTCGCCCGCGTGCTGGTGACGGCCTATCCCGGGCTGTCCATGATATGGAGCGCGGCCCTCAGCGGGCTGGCCGTGCTGACGATTGCACTGGGCTGCCTCGGGGCGGTCGGTCAGACGCGCCTCAAGCGGATGCTGGCTTATTCCAGCATCGCTCATTCCGGGTTCATGTTGCTAGGCCTAATCGCCGCCGGTGGACATCCGGTCGAGGGACTGGCGGCGACGGCCTTTTACCTGGTGGTTTACACGATCCAGACGGTCGGCGTGTTCGTGCTCCTGGCCGTGGCCGGTCGACTTGGCGAAGATCTGGAGACGCTCGACGATTGCGCCGGCTTGTCCCGCCGGCGTCCCCTGGCTGCGGCCGCTATGGCTTTGATGCTGGTCTCCTTGACTGGGATTCCCCCGACGGCCGGCTTCATGGCCAAGCTTCAGGTCTTACGAGCGGCCTTTCTGGATGGGCACCCGTGGCTGATGGTCATCGGCCTGCTCGGGGCGCTGATCTCCGTATACTATTACTTGCGGCCGATCGTGGTCATGTACATGCTGGATCCACAAGAGCCGTCATCGCATGATCGCACTCGCGACGGCTCAGCGGCCCCGTCCGCGAGTGCCGGCTGGGGGGTGGGGGTCGTGATCGGTCTGGCGTCGTTCGCAATCGTGGCCGTCGGGCTCTTTCCAGGAGATCTGCTGGACTGGGTGTCCTGGGCCGCAGGCAGTCTGGCCGGTCGATGATCCATCCGCCGTGGCGTCAGCCAGACCGCCCCCGACGACCTGCACGAGGGCGCCTGACGCGCTCGGGGCGGGGCTTTGTCCCCTCGGCCACAACGAAAGCGATCGCCTCCCCGCGGAGATGGGAAAGGGAGAGGTGAAGGCGCGCCACGCCAAGCGCGCGGGCGCGACGGGCCGCGCCGCCGGACAAGACGATTCGGGGCGCCTCGCCGGCACGACGGCGGACCTCGATGTCGCGCCACCGAACGCCGCGGCCCCAACCGGTTCCGAGGGCCTTCATGACCGCCTCTTTGGCCGCAAAGCGAGCCGCCAGATGTTGGGAGACATTTTTCCGTGCCAACGCGTAGGCTTGTTCGTTCTCGGTGAAGCAGAGGCGGAGAAAACGGTCGCCATGCCGCCGGCGGACGCGATCGACGCGTTCGACTTCAATAAGGTCCGTGCCGATGCCGATGATCATGCCGGTTACCCTAGCCTCCGTTCCTTCATAATGCAAGACGGTCTTGGCCGGCGTCGCCGATGCATCTTATAATAGTCACACGACAAGAGCGGGGATCCCGCCCGGGCACGTCGCTGGGACGTTGGCTTCTTGGCATCCGGAGGGCTCATGCCTTCGTCTGATCCGTTGCGGGATCTTGAGCTATTGATTCGATCCCGGTACGGCTTGATTGTGTTATCGACGGATGAGGAAGATCGCGCCGAGACCCTGCTGCGACACGTCGCCGATCGTCTGAAAGCGCAGTTTTACCTCTGGACGCGAACTCGCGGTTTCCAATGCGCGGATTTGCCCCAGAATACGTTGCAGGCCGCCCGGGACCTGCCGGCCGCCCTTCGCTTGGTTGGCAGCTCCCGCTTCGCCGCCGTGTACCATTTCCAGGGGATTGCCGGCGAGCTCAACGAGCCCGAGATCGAATCGCTGCTCCAGGATGCCGCCAGGGCCTTATCCGGCCAGTTGGGTGCCGTCGTCCTGACCGGCGAGGATCTGCATCTGCCCGCGCGACTTCGGGCTCATGCCGCCATGGTTTCGTTGCCTCCGCTGGATGCCCAGGAGTATCGCGAACTGCTTCAGGGCATCCTTCGCGACCTGTCCCGGCGCAGCAAGATCCGTGTGGAGGTCTCCGACTCAGACTTGAACCGGATCCTCGGAGGCCTTCTCGGCCTCACGCGCCTGGAGGCGGAAAAGGTCCTGACGCGGGCGATCATCGAGGACGGCCGTCTTGCCGCCGATGACATCCGCCATGTCATCGAGGCCAAGAAGGCGATCGTGGAGCGGGATGGGCTGCTCGAATATACCCCGTCGGACGCGCACCTGTCGGGCATCGCCGATCTGGCGGGCCTGAAAACCTGGCTGTCACAGCGGCGGCTGATTCTGGAGGACCCGCAAAAGGCCGCCGCCTTTGGGCTGTCCTTCCCCAAGGGGGTTCTTCTTATCGGTGTTCAGGGCTGCGGGAAGAGCCTTTGCGCAAAAGCCGTCGCTGCGGAGTGGGGGCTTCCCCTGTTGAAGCTGGATCCGTCCAATCTCTATAACAAATATATGGGGGAGAGCGAGCGAAACTTCAAGCGTGCCATGCGCACGGCCGAGCGTCTGGCGCCGGTCGTTCTCTGGATCGACGAGATCGAGAAGGCTTTCGCCTCGGCCGGCGGAGAACAGGATGGCGGAACGTCCCAGCGCATCTTCGGCAGTTTCCTTGCTTGGATGCAGGATCGGAAGGGCGATGTCTTCGTTGTGGCGACCGCCAACAACATCGAGCGGCTTCCTCCGGAGTTTGTGAGAAAGGGCCGATTTGACGAGATCTTTTTCGTGGACCTACCTGTTCCCGAGGCGCGTCGGGCCCTCTTCGAAATCCACCTGCGTCGCCGGGGCCAGGATCCCCGCACCTTCGATCTGGATGCTTTGGTGGAGTCCTCCGACGGATTCAGCGGGGCCGAGATCGAGCAGGCCATCCTGTCCTCCCTTTACACGGTATTCGCCGCCTCCTCGACCCTGTCGACCGGATCCCTCCTCGACGAATTGCGTCGGACTCGGCCGCTATCGAAAACCATGGCGGATCAGATCGACGCCTTGCGCACATGGGCGCGGGGGCGTGCCGTCAGCGCCAACGAGCCACCCCGGATCCCGGATGCATGACCGTCGCCTCCTCTCTCTCGAATGCTTCGAACGTTGACAGGCGGCTGCTGGTGATCCGGCAGAGCGCGCTGGGGGATATCGTCAACGCCCTCTATTCGCTCCCGGCTATTCGCTCGGCGAGCCCCGGATCCCGCGTGACTTGGGTGGTCGATGACCGGTTCCGGGAGCTTTTCGACGCGGTGGAGGGCGTGGACGACGTGATCGTCTTTCCGCGACGTCGATGGGGGAGATGGATCGTCCGCCCGTGGCGGTGGCCCCAGCTGCTGTTCGAATGGCATCGCTACACGCATCGACTGCGGGGAATGCATTTTGACTGGGCGGTGGACCTGCACGATACCCCGAAAAGCCGTCTGACATTTCGGCGGGTTCGTGCCGATGTTGCGGTCCGATTCGAGCCTCCTGATGCGACCGGGCGCTGCGATCCGATGGGTTTGCCCGGAGACGGTCCCGTCCGCATGCCCCTCCGGGCGGCGCAGTTCGCCGCCACCCTGCAGCGCGCCGGAGTTCAGCCGCTTCCGGCTCCGTTTCCTTGGAGGATCCCGGTTGAGGCGGCCCGGGTCATCGATGCCTATTTTCGAGATGAAGGACTTGCCCCGGGATCCCCCGCCGTGATCCATCCGGGGTCCAGTCCCTTCGGGGCCTACAAGCGGTGGCCCGCCGAGCGTTTCGCGGAGTTGGCCGCGCGACTGGCGGGCGCAGGAATCCCCGTCATCGTGATCTGGGGGCCGGGCGAGCGCGATGCGGCAGGCCGTGTCGTCGCGTCAGCCGGGTTGAGAGGACCCGGTGTCCGACTCGCCCCGGAAACGCGCCCCTTATCCGTCCTGATCGCGCTCCTCTCCCGGGCGGGTGTTTTTGTCGGGAACGACAGCGGCCCTCTCCACGTCGCCAGCGCGTGCGGGACCCCGACGGTGGGGCTCTACGGTCCGAAGGATCCCACCGTATATGCGCCCGGGTCGCCGCCCCGGGCTGTTCTCTGCCACCTGTTGCCGTGTAGCCCCTGCGCCAGCCGGCGGTGCCACAATCCGGAGTGCATGCGAGCCCTGTCCGTCGATACGGTCTTCAAGGAGACGCTGTCGATGCTCCGGGACCGCATCGACAGACCGTTTCGAGGCGTTCCCTTGCGCCGGCCGTGGCGTACGATGACGGAAGGCGGTGAACGCAGGCTGCCCGTCGATGCCCGCGCCCCGTCGACCGGGCCCTTCCGATTCTTCCGGGCGGGCGCATGGCGATGGACCGTCCATCCCCAGGAAGCCGGACCGCTTGCCGATGCCGCCATGCGTTCCGAGGCGGGACTCCCGGGGACCTCCGCAGGAGGGAACCCGCGCCGACAATTTCTGCGAACGAAGCTATGCCGATTCGCGCCGGATGGGTCGGTGGATTTCTCCGTCGAAGGCCGGAATGTCTTCTTGAAAGTCTATCCCGTCCGGTCCCTTGTCCAGCGTTTAAGGTCCATGCTCGGCCGATCCCAAGCCAGGGTCGAATTTTGCCGTCTTCATCGTCTGCACGCCGGCGGTGCACCCGTGCCCGAGCCCATCGCATTCGGGCAGGGGCCCGCGGCGGACGCGGTGGTTCTGGAAGATCTCGGAGGCATCCCGACGGTGCGGGACCTGCTTCTGCAGGATCCGCCTGAGGGGGCGCGCCGTGCCATCCTCTACGCCGTTGCAGACGCCATTGTGAGCCTCCACGGAACGGGGTTCATCCATGAGGACCTCCACGCCGGGAACCTGCTCTGCCACCCAACGGGCGCGATTCGTATTGTCGATGTCCAGAGAGGCTATTTCGTGTCCCCGCCCGGAATCCCCGACCGGGCTCTCTCCCTGGCTCATCTGCTTTTCTCCCTGAGCGAGCTGACACGCGAGACGGAACGGGTTCGAATTCTGCGCCGGTATACCGACCGGCTGGAGTGGCCCCCGGAGTGCGGAAGGCTTCTGGCCGGGGAGGTCGCCAAGGCCCTGGCGCGAATCCGGCGACGCTACGTGCTGCGTCAGATGCGTCGTGCGCGTGAAGGCGGGAGCCGCCTGGAGGTCTTCCGGACCGATGAGGGCGACCGCGTGTACGCGGCCGAAGGCGTCCGGTCTTGGATGAGCCAATCGGTCCTTGTTGAGGGCGTATTGAAAGACGAGGCCGGCCGCCGCGTCCTGAAAGTACTTCAGGGGGGGCGCCGGCTTGCCCTGAAGGAGGAAAGCCGGCGCCGACGTGGTTTACGTGAATGGGCCGGCCTGCATGGATGGCGCGCGGCTGGGCTGCCCGCGCCTACCCCCTTCTACTTGGTGGTTCCCCCATCGGGGCCGATCCGGCTGGCCGCCGAGTGGGCTGAGGGGTTCGTCCCCGTGAGCCAGTGGGTCGAGGATCGATGCCGAGCAGGCGCCTCCCTGGCTTGGCGCAGAGCGCAAGCCTGGCGACTCGGGAGGCTGCTCCGGCGGATTCATACCCGTGGATTGTTTCATGCGGACCTGAAGGCGGGAAACATCTTGGTTCGGGAGGGGGCGGGCGGCGCCGCTGAATTCCGGGTGTTGGACCACGACCGCCTTTCCGTGTGTTTGGGACCCGTCGCGCCTGATGCCGTCCGGATCAACCTTGCGCAGGTCAACGCCTCGATTGCGGCGCCGGTTACGTGTACCGACCGCCTTCGCTGTTTCCGGGCCTACGCCAGCCGTGAACCGGCCCTTCGTCGGGCATGGAAGGACGTCGTGCGCGATGTGATGCGGCGTACCGTTGCCCGGCGGCATCGCTGGCCGGTGCAAAAATAAAAATCCCCCTCGGGGTGCGTACCCCGAGGGGGGATGTTGAGCCCCCTTTTCTATTTCGCATAGGGCGGCCGAACCTCGACGGACCCCGGTATCACCTGGGGCTTCACCTCGAAGCGGTTGATCACGTCGTTGTATACCAGTTTCTCGCTGTTTCGGGTCCACCATTCACGATACAGGCGGATCGTCTCGAGGTTGACCGGATCGTCGGGCGGCTTGGCGGCGTCGAAGGGGAGGTTCATGCCGCTCAGCCGCGTCAGCGCGGCATGGGCGCCGCGACGGACATCCGGCCCATACTCGGCGACGGCCAGTATCTTCTTGACCGCCGGGTCCACCTCCGGGTCCTGGGCCGCCAAGGCGTCGATCAACTTTGGCAGAACCGACTTGTCGGCGGCGGGACCGACTTGGTGGACCTCCCACTTGCGCGACTTGGGGAAAGTGCAGGAGACGAAATCGGACGCGAGGCCGAACTCATCCCCGGGCATGTCAAAATAAAGGTGCAGGACTCGGTTTTCGTAAACGTAGTGCGTCCGTTCCCGGTCGATCTTCACGATGCGGGCGACATCGACAAGCCCATCCACGGTCAACTCCAAAGTGTCTGCCTGGCGGTCCACATCGCGGAAGATGGCCAGTCCGACCACCTCCTCGCCGGGATTGAGGACCTGCTTGCGGCGCAACTCCGCGGGGTTCAGATAGCGGTTCTGCCGCTTGAGCTCCATCAGGCGCTCCCGTTGCATCTCTTCGTTTCGATTGCCGAGCTTTTCAATCCGGCTGACGATTCGAAGCTCGATGTCCGGGGATTGGATGACGCTGGAATAATAGCGGCCGCGCGGCGGAACGCCCGGGTCGCTCCGAAGAATATCTTGATGGTAATCCTTTCCCCGCTCGGTCCGGAGCATCACGTCGACCGTCAGGGGGACGTACTGGTCCGTCGAGGGGTTTTTGAGCGTGAAGGGGACGAACCAGACGAGGGTGGTGTTGCCGAGGCGATCGCGGTACTGAAATAACTCCGGCTTGCTGTGAACGTACGTCCGGTCCGGGGCGTCAGCGCCCGGCTTGGGAGGCAGGACGACGATCTCTCGGGGAACGCCCAACTCGAAATCGAGGAACCAGCGCCGGCGCGCGTCGGCCGAGGCGCTCATTGCCGTGGCCAGGACGAGACCTGCCGCCAGGAACTGCAGGGAGCGCTTCGCGTTGATCATTCCCTCGGTCCTCGAATCGGATGGCGCACCTTCCGGGCGTCGACAACGCGCTGAACGCGGCATCCCGGCGCGAAGTCGATATGGAATATAATAACAGAAGAGGGGTTGTCAACGATAAAACGTTTCCCGCCGATGCGAGAGGGGCTCCCCGCAGGGGAGCCCCTCTCGTTTTCAGGTCGAATGCGCGTCCCGGCTCAATCGGTGCAGCGGTTGTAGGCGTCAGTGTAGTCGGAATCGGACTTGAAGCTGACCGAGCCGTCGAACCGGAGTACATTCCCGCCCGCTCCCTTGTGGTTCGTGGGAATGTCCGTCAAAATCGGGTAGCCGGAGAAGATGCCGTCCGCGAGTGCGGAAAGGGCACCGGACGGGAGGTCTGGGTGCTTGGCCGGGCCCCGGTAGTCGGCCATCTGGCCCCCCGCGGTCACGGATGTGGCGTCGGAAGCCGAACTGGGGCACTGGTAGAGCTCAATGCAGTCAAGACAGGGGGCTTTCGTGCTGTAGCTGGGGGGATGTTCAGACCCCGAGTGTCCGAGCAAGCAGGTCCAGAAGGCATCCCCGACATGCGGCATGTAGTTTTTGTTCTTGCCGTAGTTCGAGAGGTAGACATGCATCCCTTTGTACAGTTGGCTGAGGTTGTTCGAGCACGACGCGCGGTTCGCGGCTTCCTTGGCCAAGGTCAGGGCCGGGAGGAGGAGGGCGACCAGGACGCCAATGATGGCGATGACCACCAGCAATTCGATTAACGTGAACCCTCGCGTTGTTCGATAACGCTGGCGAGATTTCATCTGAATTCTCCCGGCGGTGGTGAGGACGCCACCCGCCAAAAAAACGGGGGCCTCCATCGGGAGGCCCCCGTCATCGCATCAACCTGCCCACCTCGGCGACACCGGACGCCTATTGCAGCTTGGACGTCGCGTCCGTGTAGTCGGAATCCGTCTTGAAACTGACCGACCCGTCGAACCGGAGGATGTTTCCGCCGGCCCCCTTATGGTTGTTGGTCGCATCGCCGCCAATGGGGTAGCCGGAGAAGATGCCATCCGCCAGCGCGGAGGGGGCGGAAGACGGAACGTCCGGGTGCTTGGCCGGTCCCATGTAGTCGTCACACGCGCCACCCGGGGTCACCGAGGTCGTGTCCGAGCCGGAACTCGGGCAGACGAAGAGGTCCAGGTTGCCGTAGCAGGGGGCCTTCTGCTGATACGTCGAGGGATGGCCGTCCGTGTGGCCCAGCAGGCACGTGAAGAAGGCATCTCCCGTGTGCGGCATATAGTTTTTGTTCTTGCCGAACGCGGAGATGTACACGTGCATGGCCTTGTACATCTGGCTGAGGTTGTTCTGGCACGCAGCCCGGTTGGCGGACTCCTTCGCTGCAGCGAGCGCCGGCAGGAGCAGAGCGACGAGGATCCCGATGATGGCGATGACCACCAGCAGCTCGATCAACGTGAAGCCGCGACGCCTCAAGTGCTGACCTCTTTTCATAACCACGCCTCCTGAAAAAAGACGTTACCTATGATGGCAGTCGCCGCCGGGATACACATCCCTAAACAGCGGCGTCTGTTAGAAGTTTACGACGCGACATAAAATATGTCAATGGGTTTTTCAAACAGGGGCCGAGTTCTTGAACTTTCGTTAAAGGCCCTTTACAGCCTCGATCTTCCGGAGCAGTTCCCGGGCCTCGTCGGCCAGTTTCCCTTCTGGGCTCTTTTCGAGCACTTTCTTAAGGTTTTCCTCGGCTTTCGCATATTCCTTCATGTTCATGAAATTCTTGGCCAGCAATAGGCACCGTGCGACCTCCGCATCCTCCCGGGCAGGAGGCTGAACCTCCTGGGGGGTGGAGGCCGGCGGGTTTCCAGCCTCTGGAACGGGGGCTTGGGCCGGATTCAGTCCCGCTGGCGATGATCCCGCTAGTTCTTTCTCTCGGCTGGAGGCCCAAGCCAGCATCTCCTCGACTTGGTGCTTTCCCGTGATGCGGGAGGCCACGAGTCGGGCGGTATGCCGGTTCAAGTCAGGCAAATCCAAAGACTCCACGATCTTGATCAAGTCGGGCACCAAGGCACATCGGACCTGATCCGTATAAGCCCCATTTGAGATCAGGGTTCGGGCGATCCGCTTGAAAATCGACGAGGAGGTGATGCCCTTGTCCCGCAGGGCGTCCAGAAGGGCCTTCGCGGACTTGGGGGTGCCGGTGGCACCGACGAACGCGGCCGCAATCTCCTGCAGGGCCGGGTCGTCCTTGTCCAGGAGCGCCAGCTCCAGTTCCCGTTGGCTTGTGGCGGACTGCACTCCGCGAAGGTGTAGATAGCCGATATGCGTCGCGGCCTTTCGGGCCTCGGCTTGCGCGTCCGTCCCTCCCTTCTTTCGTCCGGACAACACGCGGGTCGCACGGCTCAATCCGGACAGATCTTCCGACACGCCGTCCACGGCCAGCAGCAGGCCGGCGGCCAGGGACTGGAGGAGGGGCTGGCCTTTTTCGCGGCCGTTCCACGCCATCTCTTGGAGGCCGAGCAGATCGTTCACGCGCTGGAGCTTGAGGGTGGCCCCCCGCCCCTTGAGCAGGCTGTCGAGCGATCGGCCGGCCTCCTCGTCACCGGCTCGGGCCAGCTCGAAGAGAACCAGCAGTCGGACCGGCCCGGGGCTCGCGGCCGACCGCGCGAGGAGCTCGCGCCGGTCTTCGGGAGGCAGCGTCGAGATGCCCGACAGGAAGGATGTGTCCGAAGACCGGCCATCCTCGAACGCCGCGACGCCACGGAGGCGGAGGTCGATCTCATCGGTACACGCCAGGCGGTTCCCGGCCGTTACGAGAGCGGTGAACGCGACAGCCGTCATGACATGCGTCCGGGCAAGGGCAACGGGCATAGGCACACCTCGCATTACGAGGACCGGCGCGGAATCGTGCCGCGTCGACCGCAGGCCGGCGGCTGAATGTCATGGTAACGCCGTACGGATGGGCGGGCAAGCGTGATCGCAGGCGCTGGCGGGATCAGGCGTCGCTTCGTTTGAGCGTGTCCAGCCCGACATGCGGGATCTGCCCGGGTTCCCCCTCGAACTCGCGCGTTCCGAAGGAGGGGACCCATCGAACGTTCACGTTGAGGATGATCGCCAGGGCCAGGAAGGAGGAGAGCAGGGAGGATCCCCCGTAGCTCATGAAGGGCAAGGTGATCCCGGTGATGGGCGCGACCCCGATGTTCATTCCGATGTTGATCGCCGCCTGGACGGTCTGCATGGAGATCAGACCGACTACCAGGAGCCGCCCGAAGGGCTCGCGCGTTCGGAAAGCCAGTGCCAGCCCTCCCAGCATGTAGCCGACGAAGAGGATGAGGATGAGCGTGGTGCCCAGGAGTCCCCAGTTCTCGGAGAACGTCGCCCAGATAAAATCCGTGTGGTGCTCCGGGACGCTGAACGAATAGTTCGGGTGCCCCTCGGCCCACTCCGCACCGCCCCAGCCCCCGGCCGCCACGGAGGCCACGGATCGCAGCTGCTGGAAACTGTCGCCCAGCGGGGACAACGAGGGCCAGAGAAAACTGGTCAGCCGGGCGCGTTGGTAGTCGTGCAGGACAAAATAATATGCGACGGGCAGGAATGCCATCATGGCGATCAGGATCAGGGTCAGGTGGCTGCGCTTGGCGCCGGCCGCGAAAACCATGACCAGCAGGGTGGGGAAAAAGAGCAGGGCGGAGCCGAGATCCGGTTGGGTCAATACCAAGAGCAGGGGACATGCGGTAAGGAAGAAGGGGCCGACCAAGCCGAGCCAAGTCTTGATGTTGCTCTGATACATCATGTACCGCGCCAGCGCCAGGACCGTTGCGATCTTGGCGAACTCGGAGGGTTGGACGGTGATGCCCCCGACCGAAAACCAGCGCCGGGCGCCGTTGATCAGGGGGGCGATGGAGGGCGGTGCGAAGCGCAGGGCCGCGACCGCCAGGATCGACGCCGCAAAGAGCCAGTAGGCGTGCTCGCGGAGACGAAGGTAATGCGGGATCATCAGAATGACGAGAAGCGCCGTGCCGGCGCCCAGCCAGACCATCTGCTTGTAGAAGTAGAAATGCTCGGGAGGGACGGGAGCCCCCTCCCGAGCGCGGGGCGGCGGAATCTCCCAGAGCGTCGCCAAGCTCGCCAGGAGAAGCCCGCCGACGCAGAAAATGAACAGCGCATTCACGCGCAGGACTTCGCGCACTCGCATGGCCGTCGCTCCGCACCGTGATTAGTCCCCGGGCGCTACCGGCGTGCCGCTGGGGGGTGTTTCGTTAGATGGCTGGGCGGCCGCCGGCAGGTAGCGCTGCAGCGCCTCGGCAACAGGGACGGCCAGCGGGGCTGCGGCCGAGCTGCCTTTACCGCCGTACTCCACGAACACGCAGATCGCGAAGCGGGGCTGCTCGTGCGGGAAGAAGCAGACGAACCAGGCGTGATTCGGCTTCCCCGGCACCGTCTGGGCCGTCCCCGTCTTCCCGCTGGCGTGGAATCGGCTCATGCCGCTCATCGAGGCCGTGCCGCCCGGCTCGTTGACGACCTGCCACATCCCTTGTCGGATCACGGCCAAGAACTCCGGACGCGCGCCCGTTTCCACATGATCAGACGGCGGCGACTCGCCGCGCATCACAACGCGGGGTCGCGGCAGACGGCCGCCGTTGGCGACAGCGGCCGTCATACGGGCGGCTTGGAGGGGGGTTACCAGCAGCTCTCCCTGGCCGATGGAGATGTTCAGCATCTCGCCCACCGTGGCCTTGGCCGCGGTGGCTTGTCGAGGAATACGCCCGGGGGACTCCGCCGGCAGGTCGATGCCCGACTTTTCGCCCAATCCGAAGGCGGCCATCCAGCTGCGGAACGACAACATGTTGAGCCGCTTTCCGCAACTGTAAAAGAAGATATTGCACGATCGCTGAAGGGCTCCAGCCAAGTCCTGGGGACCATGGCCTCGACCGTGTTCGAAAATCCAGCAGTCGAACGAATGGCCTCCGAGAAGAATGGATTCCTCGCAGGGAAACGACGTGGACGGCTCGATCCGCCCCTCCTGGAGCGCGGCCAAGCCGGTCATCAGTTTGAAGACCGATCCCGGCGGCTGGGCGGATGCGATGGCCCGATTCAGGGCGGGGAGGCCGGCATCCCGATCCGCCATGCGGCGGATCGCCTCATTGTTGGGCGGGGGGGCCAGATCGTTTGGATCAAAAGCGGGAGCGGATGCCATGGCGTAGATTTCGCCCGTCCATACATCCATGGCCACAATGGCCCCCCGTTTTCCCGCAAGCGCACGCTCCGCGCGGGTCTGCGCATCCAAGTCCAGTGTCAGCCGGATGTCGCGTCCCGGCTCCCCCAGGGTCGCGGGGACGTCCCGGGTCTCGCCCGTTTGGGTGTCACGTTCCCGGAGGATGGCGCCCCGTCGCCCGCGCAATTCTTTGTGGTATTGTCGTTCCACGCCGGTCCGCCCGATCAGCTCGTCCATGAAGAGGCCGCGGATTTTCAGAAGCTCGAACTGGGCGTCGTCCACCGATTCGCCCAGTTCCTCCCGGAAAAATCCACTGTTGAGAAGACGGTCGTACTCTTCGCGCTGGATTTGCCCGACATATCCGATGACATGGGCCGCCAAAGCCCCATAGGGATAACGGCGCCGGAGTTTCTCTTGGACGTCCAATCCCGGGATCCGGTCGGGATGCGACTCAATCATCAGGGCGGCTTGGAAGGGGATATCGACGAGAAAGGGATAGGCTACTCTCGCCTCCTGGACCCGCATCCGGCGGGCCTGCTTGAGGGGGAGTCCCACCACCTTTTCCTCGACGCGCTCGCGGATGACGCGGAGCCGCTCCGTGATCTCTTCGCCCCGGTCGGGCAGAAGGCGGAGGAGTTGCTCGGCCGCATCGGGTCGCTTCTCGAAATCCCCGATGCGAATCTGGACGTCGAAGCCGCGCAGATCCTGGGCCAGGACGACGCCGTTTCGATCGAGAATCCGACCGCGCCAGAGGGGGAGGAGCCGGACGCCCGTTCGTTTCTTGAGGATCTGCTCGCGGTAGGTCTCGGCCATGAGACCTTGCAGGTAGACCAGGCGGGTCTCAAGGCCCACGAACGGCAGGATGAAGAGAATGGCGATAATCAGCACCCGGTGCCGCGGCATGGGCTTCCCGTCAATGCAGCCACTCGGCCTCGCGGCCGAACTTCAAGAGAACCGGACGTCCCATCCAGCGCAGCAGGGGGACGAGCGCGGCCGAGTAAAGCGCCGTGACGGCGGCTTGACGGGCCACCAGATCGACTCCGATGTCCCGAAAAGACCACGTGGCGATGAGCCCGTGAGCCAGGTCGACCGACAGCACCAGCAGGCCCACCAGGAACATCTGCCCCAGGATTGCGTCGCCGGAGACGAGTTGCTTCAAGCCGTACGCCGTCAGCGCGGCGAGCAGAAAGAGGATCGAGAAGGTTCCAAAGCGGGCTCCGGAAAGCAGGTCCACCAGAAGCCCCGTGATCCAGGTTGCGAGGCAGACGAGATCGAATCGGCGGGAGGTCGCGGCAATCAGCAAGGCCATCGACAGCGGAAGATCGGGGCGCGCGTTCGCGATGGACAGCCGGTCGAAGAGCGTGACCTCCAGGACGATGGCGGTCAGCGCCGCCGCGATCAACAGGATCCATCGCATCATGGTTCGGTCTCGGGCTTAGTCAACGGGCCTTGCGTCCCGTCGCGGAAGCTTTCGGCGCCGGCCGGGGCTCGGGTGCCGGGGCGGGCGCGAGCGGCGCGGCCGTGCGCTTCTTGCACACATGAACCTGCGACAGGCTCGAGAAGTGAATCACCGGCCGTACGCGGACGCGCAGAAAAGGGCCGGCTTGGGGTGTCACCTCGCAGATGCGCCCGATCAGCAGGTCCGGCGGCGTGTTCGAGAGCGGGTCTTCCATCGTCAGCACCGGCCACCCGACCTCGATATGGGTGTCCTGCATGATCCATTGGAGTGCGCAGGTGTCGAGCCCCTGGCCTTCCAGAATCCCGGTCAGAGGCTCCGGGGGCGCGTCACCGGATCGGCCTGAGGCGACCACCACCGGGGTCCGGAACCCCCGATCCGTGACGAGACGGACTTGGCTGATCCGAGGGTCGGAGACCTTGTTGACGCGGCCGATATAGCGCGGACCCCAGACGACAGGGTCGTCAGGCTCCACGCCGTCGTCTTTTCCCCGGGCGATCAGGATTGTCCGGTTCCATCGCGACGAGTCGCGGGCGAGCAGGACGGGGATCGTCGCATTCAGAAGTTCCCAGTGCTCGCCGGGAACCCGGCTGCGAAACTCGCGGATGTTCTGCATCTCCGCTCGGAGACGGGCGTTCTCCTCTTGGAGGCGCGCCACACGCTGGGCTAAAACTTGGTTGTTGTCCCGCAGCACCTCGATGCGGCTGTCCGGATCCGGTTGGGCGGATGGCAGGGGGTCGGCGGCGACTCGGACGACTCCAAGCAGGTAGAGCCGAGCGGCGTCCGTCCAAGCGGAGGGGAGCCCGAGAAACAACAGCGAGAGGCTCGTTAGTATGGTTGGTATCCACAAGGCCGACCGGTTCATGAACGCCATTATACTGTTTCCCATTACGACCGCAACGGCCTTGACGCGCTCCCGGAGGCCACTTAGGATAAGAACAAACCCGTTTCCGTCATTGCCCTTATGAGCTCCTCCCCGGCACGGATCCTGATCGTCGATGACGAGGAGGGCGTTTGCGACGTCTTGTCGCATGTCTTGACCCGCGAGGGATATGAAGTCGTCGCCGCCCAGCGCGGGGACGAGGCGTTGCGTCTTTACGAGGCGCGCCCGTTTGACTTCGTCATCTCGGATCTCCGCATGCCCGGGTTGGACGGGATCACCCTGCTTCGCCGCCTGAAGTCCTTGGACCCATCGGCTCTTGTGGCCATTTTAACGGCGCACCGCGAAGACTGGGCCCAAACGGTCGAGTGCATGAGGCTTGGGGCCTTCGATTACGTTAGCAAACCGTTCGACAACGAAAAGACGATCAAGCCTCTCGTCAAGCGAGCTCTGCACCTTCGGCGGCTTCGCCTCCCCTCGGTCTCCTTCGACGAAACCCTCTCGGCCATCGGATGCATGAAAGGGAACGCCCCCGCGATGCGCGAGATCTACGACCTTATCCAGCGCGTCGGCCCGAGCGACAGCACGGTTCTGCTCCGGGGGGAGAGCGGCACGGGCAAGGAGTTGGTCGCACGCGCCATACACCACTTTTCCCCGCGGGCCGGTCGGCCCTTTATTACCGTCAACTGCGGCGTCTTCACCGAATCGCTTCTCGAAAGCGAGTTGTTCGGTCATGTCCGGGGCGCCTTCACCGGGGCGGTCGTCGATAAGGTCGGCCTCTTGGAGGTGGCGGACACGGGGACGTTCTTCCTGGACGAGGTCGGTGACATGCCTCCCGCGCTGCAGGTTAAGCTCTTGCGTGTCTTGGAGGAGCGCGAATTCATCCCGGTCGGCGGCACCCGGACCCGCCGCGTCGACGTCCGATTCATTTCGGCGACAAATCGCAACATCGAGGATCTCGTGTCGCGGGGGGCGTTTCGGGAGGACCTCTACTATCGAATGAACATCGTCCCGATCGTTCTGCCCCCCCTCCGACAGCGCAAGGAAGACATCCCGCTTCTGGCCGCCCATTTCATCGCCCGGTACGGACGTCTGATGAACAAACCCCTGCAGGGCATCTCGGATGCGGCCATGGCCGCCCTGGTCCGGCATGATTGGCCCGGCAACGTGCGGGAGTTGGAGAACACGATCCAGCGTGCCATCGCCCTCTTGAAAGGCCCGCAAATCGACTTGGCGGATATCACGATCTTGGATCGGGGCCGACCCCGCGCCGAGTCACGCCCCGCGGATGCCCCCGAGGGGGATCCCGTACTGCCTCCGGACGGCCTGGATCTGGATGCGCGCATCGCCGAGATCGAGAAGGCCTACTTGGTTGCGGCCTTGAATCGAACGGAGGGCCATCTGACCCGGGCCGCCCAGATCCTGCGCATCAGCCTGCGCTCCCTGCGGTACAAGATGGACAAGTACAATCTGGAGGCGTAGGGATCCGCGTCATGGGGCGGCCCGACACGCGCGGACTCAATCGGATGGATTCGGCTTGATCGAGACCTCCTCATGGCGATGGCGAGTCGCCCCCTTCGTATCCGCCATCCTGTTCTGGCTAGCCTTCCCCCCGGTGGCTTGCTACCCGCTGGTCTTCGTCGCGATGATCCCTCTGTTGATGTACCTCCAGCGGCCTGACCGCAGCCGCTCCCGGCTTTGCTCTGTCTTCGCCGCCGGGTTCCTGTTCCATCTGGCGGGCTTCTTCTGGATCCATCATGTCACGACCATGGGCCTCCTGTTGCTGGCCGCCTATGCATCGCTCTATTGGGTTGGCTTCGCCGGTTTGGCCGCGTCATGGCGCGACTCCGCTGGATCGCCCGGATGGCCTTTCCGAATGGCCGCGGCGTGGACCGTGCTCGAGCATGTGCGTGGCACCGCGTTGTCCGGGATCCCCTGGTTGCTGACTGGCCACGCGCTGGCCGGTTCGTCCCTCCTGTCCCAGATCGCGGATTTGGGCGGTGTCTCCGCACCGACTTTCCTGGCCGCCCTTGTGAACACCGCGCTGGTCCAGGCGGGGTGGTGTTCTTCCGAGGCCGCCGCACGCCGGGGAAACGTCCTTCCCCGTCGTGTCGCGATGATCCTCCTGCTGTTCTCCGCTTCCTATGGGCTCTGGCGTGTCCGGGACGTTGATGCGGCCACCTCGGCGGGGCCCGATGTCCTGCTGGTCCAGGGTAATGTCGAGCAATCGGTGAAGAAAGCCGGACTCCATTGGGGAAAGATTCACGCCATCTATGCGAATGCGACGCGTGATGCAATCCGGCAAAGCGGCCTTCCCGAAATCGTGATCTGGCCTGAAACGATGCACCCGGCCATCCCCGTGACGCGAGTCGCACCGGGCGAGCGGGATCCCCTCGGGTTCGCCCGAATGGCGCCGACCCGGGCTGTCGTGGGCGCGTTGTTGTACGAGCCGGGCGGGGCGGGCCGCCAATGGAATAGCGCCCTGGCGCTGGACTCGCAGGGGGCCGTAACCGGACGATACGACAAAACCCACTTGGTTCCCGTCGGCGAATACTTTCCATTCCGCGCGTGGCCGTTCTGGGAGACCCTCGTCAAGACGTTTACGGCCTTGGACCGTGTCCCGGATCTTGAGGCGGGAACCGCCCTGCGTCCTTTGGAGGTTGGGGAATGGTTTCTGGGGGCCTTGATCTGCTACGAATGCGCGTTCGCCGATATTGCACGGGCCCAGGTCACCTCCGGCGCCCAGATACTTGTCAACCTTTCGAATGAGGCCTGGTATCGGGACAGCGCAGAGTTGGACCAGATGCTGGCGATGTCGCGCTTCCGCTGTATCGAGACGCGGACGGGGATGGCTCGTGCGACCAATTCGGGCATTTCGGCGATTCTCGACCCGGTGGGGCGCATCGTCGGCGTCATCGAAGACGAACACGGGCGGCAGAAAGAAGTGGCCGGGACGCTGCGAGGGCGCGTACCCGTGGGACCGCGCAACAGCCTGTATTTGGTGATGGGCGAGTGGCTTGCGGCGGCCGCGGCCCTTTCGCTCGCGCTGGATTGGGCGTATCGGATCTGGCGGCATCGCTCGAGCCGCCTGTCGGGGGCATCCAGGACCCGCGGCGCATGACGGGGCGGGGGCCGCCCGGTTTTTAATGGATTAATTCTTGACAGACCCTCGTCCGATTCTATAATGGGCATCCACTGTTGATTGTTTTATTCAACCGCGCCCGGGAGGGTCTATGAGCACGCTCTCCAAGATTTTTGTCGTCCTCCTGCTCGTGGTCAGCCTGTGTTACCTCGGTGTCTCTGTGATGCTTTTTACACAGCGCATCGACTGGCCGCAGAAACTTGACCTGGAGAGGGCGCGGCACGCGGACAGCATCAAAATCCGTGATCTCCAGATCGCCCACAAACAGGCCGAGGTGGATCAGGCCCGCGCCGTCGAGCGGGAGTTGAACAGCCGCTTGGCCCTTCTGGAGACGGAGAAAAAGGATCTCCACGAACGCCTGACGCGCGCCATGGTCGACTTTGATGAGCTCAAGACGCAGGTGGCGCAGCTGATTACGCGGCAGGGCGAATTGACCGACCAGCTGAAGGCTGCCCAGCGAAACGCCGAGGAGCTTCGCAAGCAGCTCGAAGAAAAACGCCTCGAGGCGGAGACGGCCCGGGCCGAGCGCGATCAGGCGAACTACGAACTCCAGCAAGCACGCCGTGAATTGGAAGTGGTCAGCAAGAACTACGCCGAGCTGGAGCGGCAGACCGTCGAGTTGGCCAAGGAGAAAGACAAGCAGCAGTATGTGCTCCAAGAGCTCGTCCGTCAGGGCGTTCCCGTCACCGAGATCGCCGCGCATGATGTGCCGAAGAACCTTGCCGGCAAGATCATGAGTGTCAGCGAGCAGTTCAACGTGGCCATCGTCAGCATCGGTCAGGATGACGGCGTCAAGGTCGGTTATCCCTTCACCATCTATCGCTCCGACAAGTTTGTGGCCCGCGGCACGGTCGAGAAGGTGGAGCGCGATTGGTGCGTCGTGCGCTGGGATCCCGGTTTGGTCAAGGATAAAGTGCAGGTGGGCGATGATGTGACCACCAGCATCGCGATCGGCCCCACGGCCGAGGCCCGTGAGAAGTCGCCTAAGTGACCTGGGCGGATGAGGTGCGGACTTCTGATCAAGGAAACGCGAGATGCCCAAGGACGACGACCTGCTTCCGGACGATCAGCCAGCCGCGGACAAGATGCCGGAAGAGCCGCAGGCTGCGGCGGCACCCCCCGCGGAGCCGACGGAGGCCCCTCCCGCCGAGGTGGAGCCTCTTTCTCCTGTCGCGGCAGAGCTCTCCGCTAAACCGAAGAGCAACGTGTGGACCTTGCTGATGGTGATTACGTTCGTTTCGCTGCTGGCTGGCATCTACATTCAGCTGAGAGAGCTCAACGATATATACAAGATCAATGTGATACCGATTGGCGGCGAAAAGGAGGCCGGGGAGTTGCCCCCGTCCGAGGCCATGAATCAGGGAGCCGTTGACGCAGGGCCAGAGACATCCGCGACGGAGGAGAAAAAGGAAGAACCCGCCGCAGCACCCAAAGAAGCGGCGCCCAAAGAATAGGAAAGATTTCACCCCGAGAAAGCCCTGCCGTGACCCGGCAGGGCTTTTTTATCTTCTGTCAAGACTTGCACTTCCGCTCGATTCCGTGCATATTAGGCGCGCCGGGAACCCGCCTCCGTGCTCGTCCCCGCTCAAGCAGGCCTTTTTATGGGCCGATATGTAAAATAGTACTGTGCTGGCGGGAGACGATCCTTCATCCTACAGGGTGGAGGCGGGGCTTCTGGAAGGAGAGGCCGTTCAACGGGATCGTCTATTCGGGCGCCGGAGAACGCATGGTCGCCATCATCGACTGGTTCCTGGGGATGTTCTCGAAGGACATTGGCATCGATCTCGGGACCTGCAACACGCTGGTCTGCGTTCGAGGCGATGGGATCGTCCTCTCGGAGCCCTCCGTCGTCGCGGTCCGAAAGGGCACAAACACGGTTCTCATGAACGGGCAAGCGGTCGGCAATGCCGCCAAGGAGATGATCGGGAAGACCCCGGGGTCCATTGTTGCGATTCGCCCCCTCAAGGACGGCGTGATCTCCGATTTCGACGTCGCCGAGGCGATGATCAAGTATTTTGTCCGAAAGGTGCATCACCGAAAAGCGCTCTTCCGCCCCCGCGTTGCCATCTCGATCCCCTCGGGCATCACCGAGGTAGAGAAACGTGCGGTCGTCAACTCCGCGGAGCGTGCCGGTGCGCGCGAGGTCTTCCTCATTGAGGAGCCCGTGGCCGCCGGAATCGGGGCCGGCCTGCCCATTCAAGACCCGGTCGGAAGCATGATCGTCGATATCGGGGGGGGGACGACCGAGATGGCCGTCCTTTCCCTGGGCGGCATGGTCACCTCGACCTCCCTCCGGATCGCTGGAGACGAGATGGACGATGCCATCATGCAGTACATGAAGCGCACATACAACCTGCTCATCGGCGAACAGACCGCCGAGCGCATCAAGATCCAGATCGGATCGGCTTATCCCCTTGAGCAGGAAACGACGATGGAGGTGAAGGGGCGTGACCTGATGGCTCAGCTTCCGCGCAAAATCGTCATCAGCTCCGAAGAGATTCGCGAAGCCCTCAAGGAGCCCATCGAGGCCATTATTGCCTCCATCAAAGAGACGCTGGAGAAAACCCCGCCTGAGCTGTCGTCCGACCTGTATGACCGGGGCATTACGCTGGCGGGAGGCGGATCCCTCCTGCGCGACGTCGACAAGGCGATCTACAAGGCAGTCGGGATCCCGGTGCGCATCGCCGACGATCCCATGACGTGCGTGGCCAAGGGGACCGGCATCATTCTTGAGCATCTCGATGAGTTGAAAGACAGCCTCGAGAGCGGCGAAGATGTCAGTTGATCTGGCGGGGGATGTTTCATGCGATGGATGCTGTGCTCCGGCCTGATCGCTGTTTTTTTGACAGGGAGGGGCGCAGCGTCTCAGGAACCCGCGACGCCGAAGGTCCCCGCCGAGGCGCTGACCCTGACGCTCACGATGGACCGGACCGAGTACCGGCTGGGGGAAGAGGCCTCAGCCGAGGTGCGCCTTCGCAATTGCTCCAGCCATCCGATTCGGGTCCATGAGCTGCTGCTCGAGTCGAGATCCCTGTCATTTGAGATCGCGGGCGGGACTCCTGCGCCGATCGTCTACACCGTGACGCGGCCGGATGTCTTCTCGAGCCAGCATGCTGGGCCATGGCGGGTCCTGTTGGGGGCTGGCCGCGATATCGCCGTCATTGTCCCGATCCCTCTCGTGAGGCCCGGCTCCCATCGAATCACAGCTGTCTATCGCGGCGCCGGGTCGCCCGACTCGGGATTGCGCAGCCCGCCTGTCCCCGTCAATGTCAGCGCCGACCCGGGGCCCACCCTGGTGGCGACCCTCGATCTGGCGTTGCCGGACCGCCGGGATGTCTCCTCCCTTGTCATCGGCCTGGAGCCCGATAACGCGCCCGTGCATGTGATGAACTTCATCAACCTGGCCCGACAGGGGTTCTACGACGGCCAGCGCGTCTTCCGTATCGTGCCGGACTTTGTGATTCAATCGGGATGCCCCCGGGGATCGGGGAGTGGCGGCCCTGGGTATTGCCTGCCGAACGAGCATGTTGTCTCGCGTCGTCACACGCGAGGCACCTTGTCCATGAATCATCCCCCGGGCCGTCCCGATGCTGCGGGATCCCAATTTTTCCTGTGCGTCAAGGACGCCCCCTCACTCGATCTGCCGGGCGAGCGGTACACGGCTTTCGGACAGGTCCTTGAGGGGATCGAGACGCTGGACGCGGCCTCCTCCATCGAAACGGACCCGAAGACCCTCGCCCCCTTGAGCCCCGTCCTGATTCGCCGCGTCGCCATTTCGGCTCGCTGATTTCAGTCGAGCCGGTTTGATTGGCAGTCCAGATTGCGAGGTGGGTGTCTCGATCCCCTCCTCGCGATACGATCCTTGCATGGCCACCGTGGCGTTTGTTATCACGGAGTTGGAACGGGGGGGGGCCGAGCTGGCGCTGCTGGCGCTCGCGCGGGGGCTGGTCGGCGGGCGGTTCCGTCCCGTCGCGGTCTATTCGCTGGACGAGGAAGGGCCCGTCGGGCGCTCGCTCAGGAGGACCGGGATCCCGGTTCATGCGCTTCGGGCTCGCCGGCATCCGGTGACTGCGGTTCTGGATCTCGTCCGCTCGCTGCGTGCCCTGCGACCCACGATCCTCCAGACATTCTTGTTTCATGCCAACGTGATCGGGCGTTGGGCCGGCATGGCGGCCGGCATCCGGCACATCGTCTCATCCGCGCGCGTTACCGAGCCGGATAAACCCTGGCGGGCCGCCGTCGACCGACTCACCCATGGACAGGCCTGCCGAATCACCTGCGTGTCGTCGGACGTGCGCGACTATCTCCGCAGAGCCGCCGGGATTCCGGACGCGAAGCTCGTGGTCATTCCAAACGGGGTCGAACCGGCGCCCCACCGCGTCTTTGCGCCTCGTACCGGTCCACGCACGGTGCTGACCGTCGCCCATCTTCGAGAGCAGAAGGGAATCGACGTCCTGGTGCGCGCAGTACCTGCCGTGCTGCGCGATTTCCCGGACACCATCTTTCGTGTGGCGGGAGCGGGGGACGCGGGACCCTATCGGGCTCTGGCCGGACGCCTGGGGGTGGGGGCATCGATCCGGTTCGAGGGGGAGGTGGAATCCGCCTGCACGCTGTTGGCAGAATCGGACCTGTTCGTCCTGTCTTCCCGATGGGAAGGGTGTCCGAATGCCGTGCTGGAAGCCATGGCATGGGGTGTCCCGGTTATTGCCACGGCGGTCGGTGGCGTCCCGGAACTGATTGTGGATGGAGAAAGCGGGCGGCTGGTTCCTGCGGGCTCACCGGAGGCGCTCTCCGACGCCATCCGGGACCTGCTGCGCGACTACGAATGGGCGACGCGGCTGGGACAAGCCGGTCGGGAAAGGGCCGCAACGCAATTCACCGTGCCCCGCATGATCGCCGCATACGAGTCGCTCTACACGGAATGCCTGTCCGGAAAACGACGGCCGGTCAATCGATCCTGACCGTGACGTATTCGATCAACACGCCGAACCACCGCGTCACGCGCGGGGTCTGGAACCCGGCTGAGGCCAAACTGGCCACGATCGTTTCGGGGGTAACGCACGTGGCGATCGTGTCCCAGCAATATCGCATCAGGCGGATGACCTGGGACCGCCCGGCAGCCAAGCCGGCAATCAGGGGAAAGAGCCCCTGGAGCCCGATGCGAGCCAGGATCCACCCTGCTCTCGACCGAGGCCTGCAAAAGTCGAGGAGGGCCAAGCGGCCCCCGGGACGCAGCACGCGACGGAACTCCGCGAAGGCAACGGCCAAATCTTCCATGTGGCGGAGCGCGTATCCCATGCAGAGGAAGTCGACCGATCCGTCCCGCAGGGGGATTCGTTCGGCTCGTCCCCGAAGAAGGGTTGCGGACGCTTTCAGACGGTTCACCGACAGCATGCCGGCGCTTGGATCGAGCCCCATGACGCGTCCGTGAGCGCCGGTCAAGTCGGCCGCAGGCCTGGACACGGCTCCGGTTCCTGTCGCCACATCCAGAACGCGCATCCCGGGCTCAAGTCCGGCTCGCCGCAAGGCGTCACGGCGGTACCATCCTCCGGATCCGGCCGACAGCAGGGCGATCACACGATCGTAGGCGGGAGCCGTCTCGTCAAAGAGTTGCGTGACAAACCGTTGTCGGACGGCCGGGACAGGGTAATGCCAGCTCAGCGGAGGGTGAGGCGGAAGTCGGGATGCGGAGCGCAACATGGCCGTGTTGGCCTGGGCGGAATTTTTCATCCGCTTCCTTCAGAACCGGGCTCGGATCGGACAAGGCCTGGTGTTGAGCCTCGTGTCGGGGCCAACCTCGAGAGGAATTCCACCGATGCGCGGTTGCCCGATGCGGCGCGATCCGTTGACCAGCAGCCGTTGACACCGAAGCACGAACCGGATGGCGTCACGGATCGGGCGGTAGTCGCTGCCCGGCGGTCCGTAGATGGTGCGGATGGGTACTTCGACGATGCGGCAGCCGAGACGGACGGCCTGGATCAGCAGCTCGGTCTCAATATCAAATCCTTCGGCCTGTAGCGAGACGCGGTCCAGCACACCGCGACGGATCCATCGGAATCCGCATTGCGAATCCCGGAGGGGGCGGCCGACCAGGCGAGAAACCGTCGCCGTGCTCAGACGGTTGCCGATCGCCCGAAGAAAGGGGACTCGCCCCAGGGCGAACTCTCGATACCCGAGGACGAGGTCCGCCGACTTGCCGGCCGCTACGAGACGGGGAATATCCGAGGGGTCGTGTTGCCCGTCGCCGTCAAGCGTGATGAGGGTTTCGAATCCGGCGTTTCGCGCCCAGGTAAAGCCGGTGCGCAGGGCGTGTCCCTTGCCAAGCTGCCGGTTATGGCGCAGGCAGTGGGCGCCCGCGCGTCGCGCTTCCTCGGCGGTTCGATCTTGGGAACCGTCGTCGATGACCAGGATGTGCGTCAGGAACCGACGAACGCCTTCAAGGACGGATCCGATCTGCTGAGCCTCGTTATGGGCCGGAATAATGGCGCACATCATGTCGCGTGCATGCGCATGCATGCGTTCAAACTAACAACGTTGTTCCGGCCTGTCAAGGAGGCGGCCCCGAGGGTCCCCCTCTTCCGGCTAATTTTCTTGAACGCCGTCGACACGGAATGGATAATTTTCTCGCAATTGTGCCCGCGAGGAATCGCCGAAGGGCGGATGTGCCCGAATGGAGGCGTTCCGGTATGCCTGAGTCGGTGCCGACACGGCGGACCTTGGAGATCGTCAAGGAGGTCATTCGGCAGGATCTCAAGCTCAGTCCCGATGAGCCCATCCCGGATACCATGCCCCTGCTTGGAGGCGATCTGGACCTTGATTCCCTTGACGTGCTGATGCTCCTGACGAGTCTCGAAAAGCGTTTCGGACTGAAGATACCGGATGACGCAGCCCAGTCCGGCGTCTTCAAGGACGTGACATCGCTGGCTCTTTTCGTGGAGCGTCATCCGACCGCGATCTCCGAACCGGTTGCGGCCCTGCGCCAGCCGTCGGCTTCGGTTTCCGACCGGGGGCTCGACCGATTGCCACATCGGGAACCGTTCCTCTTCATCTCCCGGATCCTCGACATCCGGCCTGGCGAGTCGGGAGAGGCTACCTGGGATCTCGATGGATCGGAGCCTTTTTTCGCCGGCCATTTCCCGGGTCGCCCTGTCGTTCCCGGCGTTCTGCTTGCGGAATCCCTGGCGCAGCTTTCCGGCGTGGTTGCCGCGTCAGAGTCGGGCGGCAACGAAGGACGGCTGTCCCATCTCGATGTGCGCTTCCGTCAGACGGTCGTCCCGCCCGCCCAAATCCGCCTCCGAAGCGAGCCCGTCAAGCGGATGGGTCCGCTTCACCAATTCCGGGTTGAGGCGCGCCTGGGCGAGGTCGTGGTCGCCGAGGGATCGCTCGCGCTTCATATGGCAACGCCCTCTCCGAGCGGCCCTCCCGTGCGGGATCGTTCTTTATGAACCGGCTCCGGCTGTCGATCTTCCTGCTCGCGATGACAGGCCCTCCGCAGGCCGCGCGGGCCCAGGACACCGCGCCGCTGGAGTCGTCGCTTCCTGGACGAGTTGAGGCGGCCCTTCGTCAGGCCGAGGCGGTCGTGAGCCTTCAGGCTGACTTTGTTCAGGACAAGATCGCTCCGTTCCTGCGCAAGCCGTTGCGTTCCACGGGGCGTGTCGAGGTGAAAGGGCCTTGCATTCGATGGACCGTCGAGGCTCCGCGCCCTTCGGTGTTGCTGGTGTCGCGCCAGGATATCCGTGTCTACTACCCGGAACAGTCTCGCATGGAGATCTACGAGCCCGATGGCGCCTTGGCCGGTTTTGCATCGTCCCCGCTGCCGAGGATGGCCCGCTTACGGGAGCAATTCGATTTGCGCCTCGACGGGGAGGCGTGGCGCGACGGATTTGCGTTGCAGCTCATTCCCCGTGCGGACGCGTTGCGCAAGCATCTGTCTTGGGTTCGAGTGGAGGTAAGCGATTCGGACGGCATAGCCCGCCGCATCGTGTGGGCCGACCCCGATGGAGAGCGGACCGAGATTACCCTGAGCGGCATCCGGGTCAACCCGGACATCTCGGATCGCCGGTTTACGCTCGCCCCCCCGGAAGGTACGACCGTCGTCCGGCCCCTTCGCAGAGACCCATGAGAAAGGATCGGCGTGTCTCGGGCTCCGCCCCGGGCGCGGAGATCCGGCCGCCTGCCTGGGCCGATCGGTACTTGCGTGCTTTTCTGGCCTGTGCGTCGCGCTGCCCCTCGATTGTCCGCTGGACGCGCCCCCTTTGGATCTGGATGGCTTGGCTTCTGGTCCCCGCCTTGAGGGACGGCACGATGGCCAATGCACGCCGGATACTCGGACCGGGGGCGACGGCGAATGCCTGCGCGCGACTGGGACGTGCCGTTTTCTCCAGTTTCTACCGTTCGGTCTGCGAGCTTGCAGAATTGCGGTCTGCCACGGACGAGCAGATTGCCTCCCGGATCGCGCGGATCGATGGCATCGAGCACTTCCTCGCCTCGCGGGCCAGAGGGAGGGGAACCCTCCTGCTGACCGCGCACTTCGGCGCGTTCGAAGCCGGCCTGACCGCCATGACGGCGCGCGAGAGATGCGTGAGCGTCCTCTACCGGCCGGATCCGTTGCCGGGATTCGAGTCGATACGCTCCGCCTGGCGAAAGCGCCTGGGCGTCGTCGAGATCTCGGTGGACGAGGGGCTTGCGGCGTGGATCCGGCTTCGTAGCGCTCTGGCCTCCAACGGTGTCGTGGCGATCCAGGGGGACCGGGTTTTGCCGGGTCAGAAGGGGATCCCCGTACCCTTCTTCCACGGCCACGTGGCAATCCCGGTCGGCCCCTTCAAACTGGCGCGCATGACCGGAGCCTCCCTTCTGCCGGTCTTCGTGACGCGGTTGCCGGATGGACGACTCCAGGTGTCGATCGAGGATGCTCTCTCGGGAAACGCCGCGGACTCCGCGATCGATGATGTGCAGGCGCCGATCGCCCGATTTGCGTCCCTCCTCCAGCAAGTCGTGGCGTCCGCGCCGGATCAGTGGCTGATGTTGCACCGGGCCTGGGTCGAGGACGCCACGAGCGATACGCCATGGGGTTCGCGTTCCTCGGCGTTGTCGTTCTGAGGAAGGTCGGGATGAGCCGAGATATCGCTATCGTGGGAGCGTCCTGCGTAACGAGCCTGGGTTTGGACCGGGAGCGCAGTTGGTCGGGCATTCTGGCCGGTCGTTCCGGGATAGGCCCATTCACGGCGATGGAATCGGCCCCGATTCCCGGCAAAGGTGGCGGCCAAGCCCCGGATCTTCCCGAAAACACCGATTCGTCCGGATCTCGCGAGATCCGCTACCTTCGGTGGGCGATCCGCGCGGCTTGGCGAGAGGCCTTTGGCCACGCGTCGTGCCCCGTGGCTCCCGCCCGTTGCGCGCTCGTGGCGGGCACGACGCTTCACGGGATGCGCAGCGGGGGCCGCTACCTGAGGACGGGGGACCCCCGCCACCTTGCATCCTTCCTTTCCGGCGCGGTGATCCGCGAGGCGATCGACGGGATCCCGATCGGAGGGCTGTGTATCAGCCCCTGCTCCGCGTGCGCATCCGGATTGACCGCCGTGGCCATCGCATGCCAGTTGCTCGACGCTCGACTGGCGGATCTGGTCTTGGCCTGCGGCTACGACCCTGTCAGCGAGTACGCGTACGGTGGGTTCAATGCCCTCCGGCTGGTCTCCAGTCGATCCCATGCCCCGTTTTCCAGAGATCGCGACGGGATGAAACTCGCCGAGGGCTATGGGGCTGTCGTGCTGTTGCGCCGGGACGACGCCCATCGCTTGGGCACTCGGGTCCTCTCCCGTGTGACCGGGATCGGGGGCTCGTCGGACGCCTACCATCTATCCGAGCCGCAGCCCGAGGGGTCGGGGGCCGCACGAGCCATGCGGTCCGCTCTTGATGATGCCGGCATTCACCCATCCGACGTCGGCTTCTTGTCGGCTCACGCCACCGGGACGCCCGATAACGATGCCGCGGAGTACCGGGCGATGCGATCGGTCTTCGGGGAGGCCCTCCCCGGCCTGCCCGTCACCGCATTCAAGAGCCATCTCGGTCATGCCTTGGGGGGGGCCGGGGCGGTCGAGTTGGTGCTGTCGCTCATGGCGCTGCGCGAGCGTCGCGTCCCTCCGGTCGCGGGAGACTTCGATCATCCGATTGAGTTCGAGGGACTCAACCTGGTGACCCGATCCGCGCGCCCCCTGGACAGGCCTGTTGCCCTCTGTTCGTCCTTCGGGTTCGGCGGAGCCAACGCTTGCGTGGTGCTGGATGGTCGCGATCCCGACTTGTTGCCGGCCGTTCCCCGCCCTGCGGCGGATTTGCGGGAAGAGGCGGCCTGGATCACGGGGGTGGGCGTCATCCTGCCTTCCGCGCCCGACCATGCGTTTTTCATCTCGCGCATCGAGGATCCTGAGCGAGAGCCGATAACCGGTGACGAGGGCGAGGTGCCGGAGTCGATGCTCGCGCCGCTTCTGCGGTCGCGCCGGGTCCGCCGCATGAGCGCTTATGTGAAGCTGACGCTGGCCGCTACCGCCCGGGCCTATAGGGACGCGGGCCTCGATCGGTCCGAGACGACCTCCGAAGCGGCCGGCTCCGTGTTGGGCACCACGCATGGCTCTGCGTCGTTCTGCCATGCCTATTACGAACAAATTGTGCGCGAAGGGGTCGCCTCGGCCAACCCGCTCCTGTTCGCCGAAGGGGTCCCGAATGCCGCGAGCGCCCATGTCAGCATGATGCTGGGCTTGCGGGGTCCCTGCCAGACGCTGATCGGTTCGCGAACCGCCGGTTTGGACGCCATCACGCTGGCACTCGCGAGAATCTCGGCCGGCGAATCGTTTGTGATCGTCAGCGCCGCAGATGAGTACTCGTCGGTCACCAACCGTCCGTATGCAGCCTGCGGTTTGTATGCCGGGGCCCGGTCGGGATCGCCGTGGTCGGACGCGCGCGGCTTCGCGACCGGTGCGGCCGCAGTCACGCTTGTTCTCGAGCGAGCCGCAACGGCCCGCCGCCGAGGCGCGCGATGTCTCGGCGTCGTTGAGGCGTCCGCTTCCGCGGTGTTCCGGCGAAGCCATGGATCCGAGCCGGTCTACGGCGCGGTTGACGCGATCCGGCGCATCGGAGCCCCCCGGTTCTGGGTCACCTCGGCGAATAACACCTGGATCGATGTTCTCGAGGCGGCGTCGATCGCCGAGGCGTGTCGCGCCGAGTCGGTCGCCCAGCCCGCTGTCGTGACCGCGATCTACGGCCATCATGCGGAGTCGTTCAGCGCGGCGCCGTTGGCCGGTCTAGCCTCGGTCCTGCTGTCCGGACATCTTCCGCGCCTGCTCGGTCCCGCGAAACTTCCGGCTGGCCTTCTGGCGTCACGCGGGACGGAGCGCCCCACCGTGTTCGGCATTCTGGCCACCGACTATGCCGGGCATCTGACTGCGCTGCGGATACGCATCGGAGGTGACTCGGTGTGAGATCCTCCCCGACACGATTCTTCAGCGCACGAGCTGCGGAGGCGCTGGCGCCTGCTCGTTGGGCCCAGGACCTGTTCGAGGGCGTCCCGCGCATCGCGATGCCGGGTGATCGGATTCAGATCCATTTCGCCGCATCGCCGGCAGGCATGCTCTTGACCGCGCGCATTCCCGGCGCGCGGCGGCTGCCGGCCTGCCGGTTCCGTCGCGTCACGGCTGACGCCTATGCGCGCATCGCCGAATGCCTGGCTCAGCACGGATCCCTATATCCCACCCGTTTCTGGAATTTCATCCCCCGGATTCGGCATCGCTCCTCCGGCGGCCTGGACCGTTACATGGTCTTCAACGCGGGCCGGTTTACCGCCTATGCGGATTGGCCGGGACCTGGCGGCGCGTTCTTCGGGGGGCGGATCCCCACCGCCAGCGCCGTCGGTCATGGCGGGGATGATTTGATCATTCACACCTTGGCGTTGAGAGATCCGGGCCACCCCGTCGAGAACCCCCGCCAGACTGCCGCGATTCGTTATTCGGCCCGGTTCGGTCCTCTGCCTCCCGCCTTTAGCCGCGCGACCTTGGCCCGATTGGCGCCCGGCGGACCCCGATATCTCATGGTCGGGGGAACGGCCAGCGTGGTCGGCGAGGACTCTTGCCATCACGGCAATGTCCGGCTCCAGACACGGGAAACGCTCCGGAACCTCAGCACGCTTCTGATTGCGGCTATTGGTCCACCTGCGCCACGACGGCCGCTGGATCGGTTCCGGGAGCTTCTGGTGTATCATGCCGATAAGGCCCATCGCGAAATCATCCTCGACATGGTGAGACGCCACGTCACGCGTCTGGAGCGCGTCGAGACGATGCAGGCCGATCTCTGCCGATCAGAGCTCTTGGTCGAAATTGAGGGACTGGCCCTCGCCGAGTAAAATGCGGGAACGGCCGACGGTCTCACTATCCACCCGGCGGTCCGCGAATTCTTATGACCATGCGACTCCTGGACGCCTTCTTCGAGCACGCGGTCCGGACTCCCGGTGCGGCGGCGGTCTGCCACTACAGTCCGGACGGATCGCTATCCCGCCTTGTTTCATACCGAACCCTGGCCGCGTTGGTGGCCGGCTTGTCCAATCATCTGTCCCGCACGCAGGCGGCCGGATCCCGCATTCTCCTGGCCCTGCCGAACGGACCGGGCTTCGTCGTGTCGTATCTCGCCTGTCTGGATGCAGGATTCACGGCCGTCCCCATCCCGCCCGATCTGGCCCTCTGCGAGCTGCAGCAAACGATCGCCCAAGCGTCCGTAACGGCAGCCATCGCGGACGGCCCGGCGTCTGCCGTTCTCGCGGCAGCCGGCATTCCCTGTCTTCACCCGGAGGCCTTGCGCGGATACGAAGCCGATGATGCCGCGCGGCCTCGATGCGCCGGCGGATCTCTGATTCTGGGCACGTCCGGCACCACAGGCCCCCCGCGCCGTGTCGTGCGGGAGGCTCACGCGCTGGATGCCGTGACCGCGAACGTCGTCGAGTGCGTGCGGCTTAGTCCGGATGATCGCGTGCTCGCCGCCATTCCGCAGCATCATTCGTATGGGATCGAAAATGTCCTGATGGGCCCGATCTGCGCCGGCGCGTCGATCCATACCGTGTCGACGGTCGATCGAGCGGGGCTGGTACGCATCCTGCATCAGGCGAAACCGACTGTTTTCCCGGGCGTCCCGTTCCTTTTTGACATGCTGGCCCGAATCCCCGAAGCACACGGCGGACTGTCCTCCGTGCGATGCGCCTATTCCGCGGGTGGACGCTTGCCGTATTCCGTCTTTGCGGCTTTTCGTGAAACCCACGGCATTTCGGTCGGCCAACTCTATGGAGCGACCGAATATGGCTCCGTGACGTTTTCGGATCCGATGCGTACGGATTTCGATCCGCAGTCCGCCGGGCTGCCGATGCGCGGAGTCTCCTTGCGTGTTGTCTCCTCCGAGCACCCCGACGTGACGCGACCCTGCCCGCCCGGCGTGGTGGGCCGCGTGGCGGTTTCCGCTCCCTCCATGATGTCCCGCTACGCGGACGATGGCGATTCGCCGCTGTCGGACGGCTGGCTCGTGACGGGCGACCTGGGTCGATTATCCGATTCCGGCAATCTCACCCTCGTTGGGCGGATGAGCCTCCTCATCGATGTGGCCGGCAAGAAAGTAAACCCGAACGAGGTGGAGGAGGCGATCGGCGCCTGCCCCGGTGTCGCGGAGTGCGTCGTTCTGCCATTGCCCGTGACCGATACGCTCACCCGGCTGAAGGCCCTGGTTGTTCCAGTCCCGGGACACGCGGGACTTGACGCGGCGTCGATCCGTCGCCATCTCAGGCCCCGTCTCTCCGCCTACAAGATTCCACGCTTGTTCGAGATCCGGGACCGACTGCCGAAGACCGCCCTCGGCAAGATTCGACGCGATCTCCTCTAGGACTCGATTCGAATGGCTTGGGTCTCGACCGGCGATTCTCGGAAGCGGGTGATCCCGGGAGTCCTCCTCCTGGCTGGATGCGTGTCCCCCCTGCCCGTATATCCCTGGAAAGGGGAGGTGCAAGCGCTGGCGATCCTGGCCGCGCGCGCCGAGGCTATATCCACGGTTACGGCCTCCGGAACAATCACGATGACGCGACCCGACGGCGAGGGGGTCACGTTGGACATCGCCCTGGCCATCGATGGGGGCGACTGCCTCCGTCTCCGCGCCTGGAAGTTCGGGAACCCCGTGCTCGATCTGACCTCGGTCTCCGGCGAGACCTGGATCTGGTCGGCCGAGACCGATTCCGATCGATCTCCCGTGATCCTGTCGGATCAGGCGTTGTCGAGAATGCTCGATGCGTGGTCCCTCCTCAGCGGTCGAACGGCCGCCCGGGGAACCCCGCTGGAGACTCCGCGCACGATGCTTTTTGTCGTTCGGTGTGAGACCGTCTGGGGACAGGATGTCCTCGCGGAAATCGACCGCGAAACGGTGACCGTGCGCGCCTACCGGCTTTTCGATGCGTCTGGATGCGCGATTCGGTCGCTCACGATGGATGATTATATGCTGTCTGACCGTGTGCCGTGGCCGATGCGCATCGCGGCCTCGGGACCGGACGGCTCCATCGTTATCCGGCTGGACTCGGTCGAGCTGAATGCCCCCCTCATGCCGTCCGCCTTCATTCCCCCGGCCCGCGCGCGTCGCATCCTCCGAGCAGGGGGGCCATGACGAATCCGGTGCGAGACCCGATCAGCCCCGGTGTGTGGTCCCGCCTGCTGGCTTGGCCCGGTCGCCATCCCGTCGGCGTCCTGGTCATGACCGCCCTGTTGGTCGCCATCAGCGTGGCGGCGGTCTCTCGTTATCGCGTCGCCACCCATCTCGATGCCATGATCGCGCGCGGCGACAGCGCCTCGCGGGCGCTCGCCCGGATCGTTCGCGCCTTCCCGGCTTCCGATCGCTTGCTCCTGTTGATCTCCGCGCCCGACTCGGACAACTCCCCCCCGGCCCGCATCGCCGACCGATTGATCGACACCGCCGCACGGGTGGCACGCGAGCTTTCAGCGGATCCGACTTCCGCTAGTTTGATCGAGTCTGTCGCCTTCCGCTCGCCTCACGACGAGGCGAAGGATTTCATCGGCCGAATCGCGGCCCCTGCGGCGCTTTATTATCTGGATGACTCCGCATGGGATGAGCTCAGGCGGCGCCTTACCCCCGAAGGCATGGCGGAGCGCCTCAACCGGCTGGAGATCCTGCTGAGCATGCCGGGAAACTCGGGACCGGTAGTCGCGCTTGCCACGCGGGATCCGCTGGGGATCCATGAACTTCTGTCAAGCCGCCTCTCGAAACTCCAGAAACCGCTCAAGACTTTCGAAGACGGCCCCGAATGGGTGTCCTCGGACGGTCGGCGCATCCTGGTGGTGATCGGCGGACGCCAGCCGGCAGGGAATATGGCGTTCACGCGCTCGCTCATGGCATGCGTCCGCCGTGCTCTCGATCGCGCCGGTGCGGCCGATCCGGTGGCCTGGGGGGGCGGCTACGCCATCGCCGAGGCCTGCGAACGGGCCATCCGGTCCGACATGATAGCCAGCATTACGGGATCCCTCCTCATCATGCAGGCGGCCTTCCTCTTGGCGTTCCGGGGTTGGATTGCATTTCCGCTGACGCTCCTCCCCACGGTGATCGGTGTCCTGGTTGGTTTCGCCGCATGGTCACTCATCACAACGGATTTGATGCCGCCCACGGCCGTGATCGCTGCAATCCTAGGCGGTCTGGGCGTCGATTACGCGATTCACTACCTTTCCCGTGTGGATTCGACCTGCAGCGGTGCGGCGCCGGCCAGCCGTGGGATTGAGCGGGCGATGGGGACGGCATTTGTGACCACCGGGGCGACCTTTCTGATCATCCGCGCGACCGATATGCCGGCCATGCGCGACTTTGCGGCTATCGGCCTGCTCGGTTTGGGGGCAGCGCTGTTCTTCACACTGACCCTTCTCCCAGCCCTTCGATCTCTACCGTCCGCTCTGGGGCAACCTTTGGTCCCACGTCTCAGGCTGGATGGCCTCTTTGCCTGGATCGTGTGTCATCGGGTTCCCGTGATGCGCATCGGGATCCTGTTGGGGGGCGTTCTTGTTTTCGCCCTGGCCTTGACCCCGGGGCCGATCCTTCCGCTTGAAGCGGACTTGGCCGTGATGCATCCGGACCCGAGGACACCCTTAGAAGTTCAGGATCGAGTTTCCCGGTTGTTCGGCTTGTCCGCCGCCCCGCTGCTCGTGCACCTGGCGGCCCCAACCCCGGATTCGCTCGTGGCTTGCGCTTTTGATGCGGAGCGACGCATCCGGGAAGCCGCGGAACGGGCGGGTATCCCCGTGACGGCCATCATCGGTCCCGAAAGCCTTTTGCCCGATCCGCGCCACGCGAAGCGTCGGAAGGCGGAGGCGACCGCCTTGGACGGCGAACGGGTCGTCGCGGACTTTGCCGCAGCCGTCGCGGCGAGTCCGTTCGATCCTTTGTCGTTCGCGGAATATGGATCCTACCTCCGGGACATGCTGCGTCCGCCGCCGCCCCCGAGCCTGATCGATTTGCGGCGCTTCCCCGGTCTGTCGGGCTCGATCCTCCCGCGGTCGGATGCCCCCGCAGCGGATTGGGACGCCTTGATGCTGGTGTCGGTCGATGCCCCCCTGACGATCCGTGAACATCGCGATCGGGCCGTGAGCGCGATTCGGAATGCGGTTTGCGACCTTCCCGGCGCAACCCTGACCGGGATGTCCGTGATGGCCTACGATCTCGAAGCCGCGGTATGGCATGACCTGATCCGGCTGAGCGCGTTGTCGCTACTCGCCGTTCTCGTGATGCTCGGTCTCGCGTTCCGTGATCTGAGTGAGACCGTTCAAGCGCTTTTACCGCTGGCGTTCGCCCTGGTGTTCGTGTGGGCCGCCGCGCGGTGGACAGGGCTGTCGTTCAATCTGGTGAACCTGGTCTCCTTACCGCTCCTGGCTGGTGTAGGGGTCGACAACGGGATCTATCTGATCAGTGCCACGCGCGCATGTCGCGGCGCCGGAATGGGGCCGCCCGTCTCGATGTCAAGCATGACGTCGGTGCTTCGGGCGATACTGCTCTCCAATATTACGACTGGAATCGGATTTGGATCCTTGGCTTTCACCCGCACGGCGGCGATTGCCTCGCTCGGTCATGTTTTTGCCACGGGGCTTGTAGGCCTCCTGGTGGGGACCTTGGTCCTGACCGCGATCCGAATCCGTGGAATCACATTGTTTTCAGAGAGTGCTCACGGTAACCTTGCCCCGTGACGCGGCATGGGTCGTGCGATGGGAGGACGAGCCGAGGTGGCAACCGACCGGACAAAGGGATCCCGGGAGATCGAGCGGCTTGAACGGCAGGGGCTCAACATCATCGGCATCTTTGCCGGTGCCGAACCCGTGAACGAGGCGGCCGCGCGAGCGGCCGACCGTCTGCGGCGGGAACACGGCGATGCCATTTACGCCGACCTTCTCTTTGCAATCATCTACAAACGATTCGAGCCGAACGAGGCCAAACGCCTTTGGGAGGAGATCCTCCACCACAAGTACCTGATCAGCGAACGGTTGAAGCGGGACATCGGCATGCGTGTTGCCACGCTCGACTACCTGCTGCATTTCAAGCGCATGTTGCGCGACGCCCGCATGATCGCCCTGCAGGATCTCAACGAGATCCTCGTGATCGTCAACGTCGACAGCCTGACCGGCCTGTACAACCACCGGAGCTTCTATGAGCGGGCCGATGAGGAGGTCGAGCGTGCCCGCGCTTCGGGGCGCCCGCTCTCCCTTCTGATGATCGACATCGACAACTTCAAGAAATATAACGACACCCTCGGCCATCTCAAAGGGGATCTCGTCCTTCGGGAGGCGGCCCAGCTGTTGAGGGACCACATCCGTCCCGGTGACATTGCCTGCCGGTACGGGGGAGACGAGTTCGCCGTTCTCTGCCCGGGTGCGGACAAGGGGGCCGCCCGTGACGTGGGGGAGCGGCTGCGATCGGTCGCTGAACAGGCCCACTTTCACCAGGAGGACCAGCTCGGGTGGCGAATCACATTCAGCGTCGGGGTCGCCACCTTTCCCGACGACACCGATTCCACCCGAGGTCTGGTCGAGTTGGCCGACGGCGCCCTGTACATCTCCAAGAAACGGGGCCGGAACCGCGTTACCGTTTTCTGACCGGACGAGGCTCCTGCCCCTCGGGCGGCTTGCGCCGGGAACGCTCGGCCCCGCGTTTCATGCCAACCGCGGCTCGAAGCGTCCGTAGGCCTCGTCCCACGGTGCCCGATCCTTCGGCTCGAAACGCCTTACGTCGCTCGAGTTGCAAATGATCTTTCGCGCGTCGGCGAGAGAGGCGATTTCGCCACAGGCCACGGCCTGCACGAGAATATTGCCGAGGGCGGTGGCCTCCACCGGTCCAGCGATCACCGGGCGCCCCAGCGCGTCGGCCGTCAACTGGTCCAACAGCTCGTTCTTGCTCCCGCCGCCGACGATATGGAGGACGTCGATTTTGACATTCCGCATCGCCTCGAGACGCTCGATGACCCACCGGTACTTGAGCGCCAGGCTCTCTAAAATGCATCGGAGGATGGCCTCTCGCCCCTCCGGCACCGGCTGTCCCGTCTCGCGGCAGTAGGACTGGATCTTCGCCGGCATCTCGCCCGGCTTGAGGAAACGGGGGTCGTCCGGATTAACAAACGAACGAAATGCCGGAGCCTTGAGGGCCAAGGGCGCGACTTGGTCGTATGGCGTCGGCTGACCCGCGGCAGCCCAGGCACGGCAGGACTCCTGAACCAGCCAGAGTCCCATCACGTTCTTGAGCAGGCGGATGCAACCCACGCCGACCTCGTTGGTGAAATTGTTGGCATAAGCTATATCGTCGATCACCGGTTCCGGGCTTTCCACGCCGATCAGGGACCATGTCCCGGACGAGAGATACGCGAAACGGGATCCGGGCTCCGCCGGCACGGCGGCGACGGCGGACGCGGTGTCGTGAGTGCCGGGGGCGATCACTTCCACGGCGGGGAGACCCGTCTCCTCGCGAAGCGACGGCAGGAGCGACCCGATCCGCGTTCCGGGCGGAACGACTGGGGGCAGGATGCGAATCGGCAGGCCGAGGCGGTCGAGCAGAGGAGCCGACCAGACCTTCGCCCGCGGATCGAAGCACTGCGAGGTCGACGCGTTCGTCATCTCGGACACGGCTTGGCCGGTGAGAAAGAAGTGGAAGAGATCCCCCATCATGAGCAGTCGCTCGGCGGATTCGAGGATCGGCGAGTTTGCCTTGCGCATCGCGGCCAATTGATACAGCGTGTTGATCTGCATGATTTGGATGCCCGTTCGGTCGAAGATCTCCCGGCGCGGGACCGTCCGGAAGACCTCATCGGGAACGCCGTCGGTGCGAGGATCCCGGTAGTGAACGGGGTTGCCGAGGAGCGTGAGTCCACGACCGAGCAAAGCAAAGTCGACGCCCCACGTGTCGACCCCGAGGGAACGAGGCGGAGGGGAGCCTGAGCACGCCCGAAGACCGTTCTTGACTTCGGCAAACAGCCTGAGAACGTCCCAGTACATCGTATCCAGCACGCGCACCGGACCGTTGGGAAAGCGATGCATCTCCTGCAGGTCCAGGCGTCCATGCTGGAGGGTGCCACGCATCACGCGGCCGCTTTCCGCGCCGAAGTCAATCGCCAGATACGAGGTCATATTCGTCTCCTCTAAGGGACTTGTGTTGTCCCGCCGAGCCGACCGCGCGGGGCTCAGCAGATCCGACGCGGCTCGAAGTCTATCATCTGCAAGGAAAGCGGGTCAATAATCGGCAGTCCTGATTCATCCGGCGATCCGGGATGGCATCCGGGATGGAGTTGCTGTACATTGTCCGTCATGCGCTTGTTTGTCAAGGTGGTTCCCCGCGCGTCGCGTGATCGTGTCGTCGGCTGGCAAGGGGACGCGGTGAAGGTCTGCGTCGCGGCCGCTCCCGAGCGGGGACGTGCGAACGAGGCCGTCATCGCGATTTTAGCGGCGGCTCTCGGGGTGCCGCGTGCGTCGGTACGGATCATCTCCGGGGCCGGATCCCCACGCAAGATGATCGAGATCAACGGGGTTGACGAGGAGGAGGCCCGCCGTCGCCTGCCAAGTTGAGGGGCGGGACGCGCTCGCCGGAAGCGGAATTCGCCCTCGTTCCGGATATCGGATCCGGCGGCGCGATGCCGGTGAGCTGGACGGTCCGAACGGTCGACCGTGGAACCAGGGGGGGGGCCGCCTAGCGGCTTCTCTGGCCGGGAAGAAGCCGCCCGCGCATGATCCGGCCCGACCCGCGCGAATCGACCGCAGAAAACGGGGCGCCGGCTCACACCCGGGCTAACCCGGGACCTTCGTCTTTTTTTCGCTCGCCGCGCGACGATCGGCCACGACGCGATCCGCGATCAGGAACGGGACAGGCTCGTAGTGCTCGAAGTGCATCGTAAAGGTCGCTTGTCCATGCGTCAGGGTGCGCAGTGACGTGGCATAGCCGAACATCTCCGCAAGCGGCGCCATGCCGTGAATCTCGCAGATCTCCCCCTTCAGCTCCGTTCCCGCTACCCGCCCGCGCCGGGCGGCGAGATCTCCGCTCACCGCTCCCATCAGGTGGGTGGGGGCGGCGACATGAAGCGAAACGACCGGCTCCAGTAGCTGCGGGGCTCCCTGGACGAATGCCTGCCGGAATGCCGCATTCGCACAGATTCGGAAGGCGAGATCGGACGAGTCCACTTCATGGGCCTTCCCGTCCACCAGGATCGCCTTGACATCCACAACGGGGAAGCCGGCGACAATCCCCTTTTGCATGGCGTCGATGATCCCCTTCTCGACGGCCGGGATGTACTCTTTCGGTATCGCACCGCCGCGGATGGCATTGACGAACTCAAGTCCGGATCCCGGAGCGCCCGGCTCGAGGGTCAGCTCCACCTGCGCAAACTGGCCGTGGCCGCCGGTTTGTTTAACGTGTTTGTACAGGACGGTGGCGGCCGTGGTGATCGTCTCTCGATAGGCTACTTGGGGGGGGCCGGACCGCACGGCCACGCCGAACTCGCGCCGGAGCCTGTCAAGCAGGATGTCGATGTGGAGCTCCCCCATGCCGGAGAGCACCGTTTCCTTGGTCTCGGGGTCGGACGAGACGACGAACGTCGGGTCTTCCTCGGCGAGACGGGCCAGCGCCTCGCCCAGCCGGTCTCGATCGGCGCGAGAGGCGGGTGCGACGCTGACCGACAGAACGGGCGAGGGGAATTCGATGGCCTCCAGCAGAATGGGGTGATCGGGATCGCAGAGTGTATCGCCGGTCACGGTCTCCCCGAGACCGACGGCGACGCCGATCTCCCCGCAGGGGATCGTCTCGCGGATGACCGGTTTGTTCGCATGCATTTCGAGTAGCCGCCCGACGCGGAGGCAGGTCCCGCGCGAAGCGTTTAGGACGTGGGCACCGGTCCGCATCGTTCCGGAATAGACGCGGAAGTAGATCAACTTGCCCATGTGCCGATCGGTTTGCACTTTGAAGGCGAGCGCGGCCAACGGGGCGTCATCCTGTGCGACCCGCTCCAAATCCGTGCCTTGCGTCAGGCATTTGCCGATGACCGGCGGCAGATCGCTGGGGGAGGGCAGGTAGTCGACCACGGCATCCAACAGCATCTGGACGCCGATGTTCTTGAAGGCCGAGCCGCAGAGTACGGGAACCACAAGACGCCCGAGGGTGGCGCGTCGGAGCGCGCGTCGCAGCTCCGCCACCTGAACCGGTTCGCCGTGACAGAACTGGTCGAAGAGCGCGGGATCCACCTCGCTGGCTTTCTCGATCAGGCGCGCCCGCCACGCGTCGGCCTCGGCTTGCATCGCCTCCGGGATTGTCTCTTCCGAGAAATCCGCGCCGTGACTGCTGACGTCGAATCGCCGCGCTCGCTGCGTCATCAAATCAATCACGCCGCACAGCTCGCCCGAGTCGAAGAGGGGCAGGGTCAGGGGAACGACGTTGGCCCCGAGCTGTTGGCGAATCTCCTCGACGACAGCCGCGTAGTCCGATCCCGGGCGATCCAATTTGTTGACGAATGCGATGACCGGCACCTCGTACTTGGCGGCTTGGCGCCAGACCGAAACGGACTGGGGCTCCACGCCGCCGACGCCGCAGAACAGAGCTACGGCGCCGTCCAGGACGCGCAAGGATCGCTCCACCTCCACCGTGAAATCGACATGCCCGGGCGTGTCGATCAGATTGATCCGGTGCCCGTTCCATTCCACGCTGGTCGAGGCCGAGGTGATTGTGATCCCCCGCTCCCGTTCCTGGGCCATCCAATCCAAAGTCGCCGTCCCGTCGTGAACTTCGCCTAGACGATGCGTCCGGCCGGTGTAAAACAGGATGCGTTCGCTCAGGGTCGTCTTCCCGGCATCGATATGTGCCATGATGCCGATGTTTCGGACGCGGGCGAGGGGACACAGCCTTGACACGTCTCTCTCCTTCCGTGGCATGCGCACGAAAAGGGCGGGATGATACCGGCTGGGGGGATGCGTTTCAACCGCGATCTACGGTCGACCGCAGCAGGGAACAGCCCATCGCGTCGTCTCGATGCGGAGTGTCCAAGCGGGCTCAGTCGCTGCCGGGCAGCGTCTCATCCGGCGCACGGGGCGTCGGGACCGACTTGGATTGAGTGAGATACATCTGCGCAAGGGGATTAACGCGCGTGTCTCCAGGGTCGAGGACCCCGAGTCTCACTTTCATGTCGTCCATCCTGTCCCGCAGGTCAACGATGCCCCGGGCAATGCGGTCCAGTTGGCGAAGACCGGCGAACACCACGACCACCAGGATGGAACCCAGCAGGACCCCCAGCGCGAGGAGGATCTGCCCCGTGTCCATGGCGGCGACTCCCTTCGGGAACGTGTTCCACCCAGCCTGGCTGACATGGGAACGCCGTGTTCGCATTCTTTATATAGCGGGGAGTGAGGATGCGCAAGTCCGTTCTCGCGTCTGAAATCGCTTGAAATGCCCCAGGGGTGCCCATACCATGTTTTAAACGAGAGGGGAGCCCGATGAGAGTTCATGCATCCACGTCGGTCGCATGGTTGACGGGGATCCTATGCGCCGGAATGCCATGCGTGTTTGCCCAGACGCAACAGGACGACAAGCAGGCGGAGGTCGAGGCAAAGCGTAAGGCCGATCAAGAGGCGGAAAAGGCGGCACGGGACAAGGTGGCCGAGTTCAACAAGGCTCTTTCCGGCGTCAAGAATCCCGCGGATATTGCTGCCGCCATTCGAACCCTCAATGTCAAGCACGACATTATCCTCGATCAGTTGATCCGGATGCTCAACGGACCCGGCGACGAGACGATCCTGACCGCGATTATCGAGACCCTCGTTGCCCTTGATGACCCGCGCAGCGTGCCCGCATTGACCGCGCAGCTTCAGAAGCGCCTGCTCAAGCCCCGCGATAACGTTCCGATCTGCATCGCCCTGCTCAAGGCCGTCGGTCATTTCGGAGACCGAAGCGCCGCCGGCGCGGTGGCGCAAGCTCTGGATTGCAACGACAATGCGATTGCCACCGAGGCCTGCTCCGTCTGTGCGCGCATCAAGGATCCCGTCTTGGTCGGGGCGTTGATCAAGCTCTTGCGCGAGTCCGAACAACAGGACACGTTTATTCCCACGGGGCGCGGCGGCGGCGGGGCTGCTTTGGGGGGCGGCTTCAACGCGGTCAACCGACGAAAAGAGCTTCGCGAGCCGGCCCAGAAGGCGCTCCAAGAGGTGACGGGCCAGTCTTTCGGGTCCTCTCGCGACTGGCAGTCCTGGTGGTCCGCCAACCGCTCGCGCTGGAAGCCGGCCGACCCGAAAAATCAGTAACCGACATGCCGCCGCACCGCGAGCGTGACCGCGGTCACAATGCGGCGTGACACGATACCCCCCGGGGATCGATTCCCGGGGGTGGTTGTTATGGGAGGCTCGAACGCATGAGCGATCGCATTCCCGTCTCCGAGGAAGGCTATCGGAAGATCGAGGAAAAGTTGCGCTGGATGAAGGAGGAAGAGCGCCCGCGTTTGGAGAAGGCCCTCGGCGAAGCCCGAGAGAAGGGTGACCTCTCGGAGAACGCCGAGTTTGACACGGCGCGTGAGGAGCTCTGGATCATCGACCGAAAGATCGGCGAGCTGGAGCAGAAGCTCGCACGCGCCTACATCGTTGACACCTCGAAGCTCCCCAAGGATGCCGTCGCGTTCGGGTGCCGCGTCCGCGTGAAAGACCATGACACGAACGAGATCGAGACTTTCGAGTTGGTCGGGGAGGGTGAGGCGGATCCGATGCACAATCGCATCTCGACCACATCGCCCCTGGCCCAGGGCCTGATGGGCGCCCGAGTCGGCGACATCCTGAAGATCCAGACGCCGGGAGGCCTCGTGACCTTCGAGGTCCTCGGCATCGAGGCGGGCTGAGCGGGGCCATCGCCATGGCGCATGGGACGGGACGCCTGGTCCTTATTGACGTCGCGGGGCTTTCCCACCGTTTCCTTCGCGAGCCGGCCGCGATTCCCGGCATTCGATCGATCGCGCGGGGCGGCGGAACGCTTGCCGCCTTGCGACCTTCGCTGCCCGCACTCACCTGCCCGGTCCAAGCCGCCCTCACGACGGGAACGGAAGCCGGCCGGCATGGTCTCATCGCCAACGGGCTCTTCGACCGGGATCGATTCCGGGCTTCCTTCTGGGAACAGTCCGATCGACTGGTCCTATCCCAGCGCATCTGGTCGGCCGCCCGATGCCAGCGCCCCGGCTTCCGCAGCGCAATTTTGTTCTGGCAAAACAGCATCGGGTCCGACAACGATGTGATTCTCACGCCCGCCCCCGTCCACAAGCACCACGGCGGGATGATCTCCTCCTGCTACACAAAGCCCTCCGATCTCTACGCGGATCTCGTCCAGGAGTTCGGCCCGTTCCCCCTTTCGGCCTATTGGGGGCCGCGGGCCGGCCCCGCCTCCACCCGCTGGATCACGAGCGCCACCCTCCACGTGCTGGAGCGGTTCGCGCCCGATCTCCTCCTGACCTATCTGCCGCACATGGATTACAACCAGCAGCGCTGGGGCCCCTCCGATCCCCGCTTGGCTGACGACCTGGCGATTGTCGATGCCGCTGTCTCGGAGATCGTTTCCGTCGCGCGGAACCGTGCGTATGACATTTTGCTCGTGTCGGACTACGGGATGAGCGACGTCCGCCGCGCGGCCTACCCGAACCGAGCCCTGCGTGACGCGGGTCTGCTGGCCGTTCGCACCTTGAACGGCATGGAGTATCTGGACATTCCGCAAAGCCGAGCCTGGGCGATGGTCGACCATCAGATCGCGCATGTCTATGTCGAGCCCGGGAGCCTCGAGCCGGTCCGCGCCGTCCTCTCCCGTCTCGAGGGCGTCGAACAGATCCTCGACCGGGAGGCCCAGGCCGCCCAGGGTGTTGCGCATTCCCGCGCCGGCGAGCTATTGCTGGTCTCCACGCGGGACGCCTGGTTCGCCTACCCTTGGTGGACGGAGCCGGGTCGCGCTCCGGACTATGCATCGCATGTGGACATTCACAACAAACCCGGGTACGATCCGCTCGAGTTATTTCTGGACCGGAGCGCGTTACTTCGCCTGCGATTGGCCGTGGCGTCCGATCCGGCCCTCATCCGCGGCTCCCACGGGCGTGTCCCCGGGCCGCTGGAGGATCACGGCGTCTGCATTTCCAGCTTCCCGCTGGCCGAGTACGGGCCGGTTGTGGCCGACCGGGACATCTACGCGATTCTCGCACGACGATTGGGCCTGACCGGTTGACATGGCGATCCAGGCGATTTTCTTCGACGCGGGCGGCACGTTGATCGAGCCCCACCCCTCGGTGGGGGAGGTCTACGGGCTCATGGCGTCCCGCCTCGGCCATCCGGCCGATCCCGTTGAGATCGAGCGCGCTTGGCGCGACGTCTGGTCGGATTACCAGCGCCGGGCACACCACGAGTTGCTCCCTTTGCCCCGGTCGGACGCAGACGATCTCGCCATGTGGCGCCGGATCACGCGGTGTATCCTTGACGCGGTCCCGTCGCTCCGACACCTCGACTTTGACCGATGGTTCGAGGCCGTTCATGGCGCTTTCAAACACGGGGGCTCCTGGCGCGTCTTCCCAGAGGTGATGGATGTCCTTGACGCCTGCCAATCGCGCGGCCTTCGCTGCGCTGTGGTCTCAAACTGGGGCACGTATCTCCACGGCATCCTTGCCGAGCTGCATCTCGCGGATCGGTTCGATTTCGTCCTCGCCTCAGCGAGCGAGGGATGCCTCAAGCCCGAGCTGGACTTTTTCCGGCGGGCGCTGTCCCGTGCCGGCATTGCCCCGCATGAAGCGCTGCACGTCGGGGACTCGGTACGCGATGATGCGTCCGGTGCGGTGGCCGCCGGGTTGACGGGCGTGCACCTCGACCGGGAGGGCCGTGGGGGAACGCCGCCCGGCATCCCGGTCATTCGCGACTTGAGCGGGTTGCTTGGCTGCCTGGACGCTCTGCGACCGGAGGCGCCATGTCGCTCTTGAAAGTCGCCCGGATGGGGCATCCGGTCCTGCGGCTTCGGGCCGACACCGTGTCGCCGGAAGATCTCGCCTCGCCCGCCACGCAGCGCCTGATTGACGACATCGCCGACTCGATGCGCGAATACGACGGAGTCGGGCTGGCGGCCCCCCAGGTCCATGTGTCGAAGCGGATCGTCGTTTATGCGTGTCATGACGAGGGCCCGGACCGGGTCCCCCTGACCATCCTCGTCAACCCACAGGTCGCAGCGCTCCGGGGCGGCCTGAAGGAGGACTGGGAGGGCTGCCTCAGCGTCCCAGGCCTGAGGGGATGCGTTCCCCGTCATGTTGCCGTCCGAGTCAAGGCGTTCGATCGGAACGGCGGGGCGCTTGATTTTGTCGCGCGCGGTTTTCATGCGCGGATCGTCCAGCATGAGGTCGACCATTTGGACGGAATTCTTTATTTAGACCGGATGCGCGGACTTCAGACGCTCTCTTTTTTTGACGAGTTCGTGCGCTTCGCGTCACGGGACCGACACATCGCCCCGGCATGAAGGCGGTTATGCGCATCTATACACGACGCGGCGACCGAGGATGGACAGGCCTTCTGCGCGGCGGACGGGTCCGGAAGGATCATCCTCGGATTTCGGCGCTCGGGGCCATCGACGAGCTCAACGCGTCCCTGGGCGTGGCCCGATGGTTTGTGCGCTCCCGCAGGAGCGCGGAGATCCTAGCCGAGATTCAGCGCGACCTGTTCGACATCGGCGCCCATCTTGCCGGCGATGCGCCGCGATCCGATGGCCGGTCCGTTGCCCGGCTTGCGTTGCGCGTGAAGGCATTTGAGACGGAGATCGACCTCCGTCAGGGCTCGATGCCTCGCCTCGCTTCCTTTGTCGTCCCCGGCGAATGCCCTGGATCCGCATTCCTGCACCTAGCGCGCGCCGTTTCGCGTCGAGCGGAGCGGACTGTCGTGTCCTGCGCACACGGAGCTCGCGTACACCCGGGGATTCTCGTTTATCTCAATCGGCTCTCCGATCTATTGTTCCTTCTGGCCCGCGATGAGTGCGTCTCAAGCCGACGCGTGAGACGTCAGGCCCGAACTCGGCCTGAACGGCGTAGCCGGTTGCGCTGAACCACTTTTTTGCGACGGTATCCAGGAATCCATCATGTTTGCGATCCCGGCGGTCGACGTTCTCGATGGGAAGGTGGTTCGTCTTCAGCGCGGCGAACGCGCCAAGGCACACGTCTATTTCGAGGATCCCGCGGACGCAGCCCGTCTCTGGGCGGATGGCGGGGCGACACTCGTCCATGTTGTCAACCTTAACGGAGCCTTCGGCGAGTCCGTCGATCTTTCTCCGCTCTGCGGCCGCTTATCCCGCACGGGGGTCCCGTTCCAAATCGGCGGTGGGATACGCACCCCGGAAATCGCGGAGCGTTACTTGGGCGCGGGGGCCTTGCGCGTCGTCGTTGGCACATCCGTCGTCCAGGACCCGGAAGCCTTCCTGGAACTGCTCCGAGTGGCGGGGCCCGAGCGCGTGGTCGTCTCGGTGGACGTGAAGGACGGCCGGGTGGCGACTCGCGGTTGGACGACGACGGTGGAGGAGCCCCCGGATTGCCTGGCGGCGCGCCTGCGCGGTCTGGGCGTCCGACGCCTGCTCGTGACGGATGTGGGCCGGGACGGAATGCTGGAGGGGCCGAATGTCGATCTGACGAGGCGGATGGCCCATGCCGGGGGAATCCCCGTGATTGCCTCGGGCGGCGTCTCGTGTATCGAGGATGTGCGCAGGCTCTCGGAGGTCGCGGCCGACGGCATCGAGGCGGTCATCGTCGGCAAAGCGTTGTACGAGGGGCGTATTCGGATGGAGGCGTTGCGGGCGATCTGAGCGGACCTCGGGGCTTCGCATCCGGACGAAGGACCCCGTCCTGCGCGAGCGCTCAAGACTCGTTTGGCGCGCCCGAACCTTCGGCGCGCCTTCCCGCCTTCTTCTGGGCGAGCAGGAAGCCGCACGCCCCCAGCGTCATGCCTCCGCCCACCCACGTTGTCCACACCATCGTTTCTCCCAGAATCAGAACCCCCAAGATGACGGCGAAGACCGCGTTGAGCAGTGACAGGGTTCCCCCCTCCGCCGTGTCACAATGCCGGTACCCGTGCGTGAGCAACAGTTGTCCGACAACGGCCACGAACGCGATGAGCAGAAGCAGGATGACATGCGGCACATCCGGGATCGACGGGGGGGCGCCCGCCAACGCCGAAAGGGCGACAGCGGGCAGGCTGACAACCGAGCACCAGAACGTGAAATGGAGGACGACGGAGACCGTTTCCTCCTCCCGACGCAGGCGCCGGAGAATCGCAATGGCGGCTCCGGAGAAGATGCTGGCGGCCAGCGCCGACAGGTCGCCGATGCCGAACGAGGCGAACCGCCCGGCCGCCGCCGCCCCGCGGGGCCATAAGATCATGGCGACCCCCGCAAGTCCCAACCCCAAAAGCAGGACCGTCGACGTAGACAGACGTTCGCGAAAAAAAACGCGGGCGAACAGAATGGAGAAGACCGGGTAGGCGTACCCGATCAGAGAGGCCTTGGAAAGATCCGTGTGAGCGTAAGCGAAGAAAAACGCGAGCACGGCCATACCGCCGAAGAAGCCGCGGAGCGCGAGGAGAACCGAGTTGTCGCGCGAACTGCTCGCGCGGAGGACCCGTGCGACGGCCAGCATCCCGAGCCAGCCCAGGACGCTGCGATAGAGTACGGTCTCGGCCGGGGTGACAGGATGGCGCGCCCAGCGCTGGATCGCTTGCGGTGCCGCGGGGAGAAGGGGGGTGACAGCCACCTTGGCCAGCAGGGACATGACGCCGAAGCAGGCGGCTGACAGGGCGATGGCGATCATCCCCCGGACGCGCGGGCTCACGGGGACACCCCCGTTCCGAGCGTCCGGCGGACCCGTCTCGTCGCCTCGACCACCACACGCAGCTTCTCGACCGACTCCTCCACGGTCCTCGTCTTCAGCCCGCAGTCCGGATCGATCCAGAGCGAGCCGGACGGGATGACATGCAGCGCGGTCCGAATTCGGCTTTCGACCAAGTCGACCGGCTCGAGCACGTGCGTGTGGACATCCACGACGCCGAAAGAGATGTCCTTCGTAAAGGGGTGTCGCCGAAACAGGTCGACGAGGTCGAGGCCGCTGTTCGACAGCTCAAGATCGAAGTTGTCGACGGGCACGGCCAGCATACCCGGGTAGACGAACTCAAAGGCGCCGTAGCAGCAGTGGGTGAAGAAATAGGCGGGCACGCCGCGTGTGACGATATCCATCGCCTCAATCACCACGGGCAACTCCTCGGGACGGACGGAGAGCGCGGGCTCGTCGATTTGGATCATTTTGCAGCCGGCCGCCACAAGCGCATCGACCTCCCGGCGGATGGCATGCGCCAACGCCAAGGCGGCGGAACGTCGATTCGGGTAATGCTCGATGAACGACCAGTCCATCAGGGTATACGGTCCCGTCAGCATGCCCTTCACCGGCCGCCGCGACAACGCCTGAGCAAATCGCCACCACGCGACGGTGATCGGGCGCTCCCATTGAACCTCGCCGTCAATCACCGGCTTGTGATAGTATCGGTTTCCGTAGGAACGGACCAAGCCCCCCTTGCGGAAACCTCGGAGATGCTCTGCGAAGTAGGCCGTCATGTCTCCGCGGTACATCTCGCCGTCCACGGGAACATCGATGCCCAGTTCCTCCTGTTTCCGCATCCAAAAGGCCGTGGCCTCCTCCTCCTGGGACCGGAGGGCATCGGCGGAGAGATCGCCCTTCGCGTAACGGGCGCGAGCCCGGATCAACTCCGGGGGCTTGGCCAACGATCCGACTGAGGTGGTAGGCAGCAGGGGCAGATCCACTCCGAGTGCCTTCAACTTGTCGCGGGACATGGGATTCTCCTGGGGGCCGATCCGCGAACGGCGGGGTCCCGTTCGCGTCAATCCTGGTCGAGCAGGCCCTTGATCTCGGTCAGCCGACGGAGTTTCTCCCGAGCCACGGCCTTCGGCAGATACTCCAGACCGGCGGATGGCGTCAGGTGGACCGTCCGGCCCTCCAAGGCGCCGAGCACCCGCCGGATAGCTCCGGCGATCCGAGCCGGATCCTCGCGGCGCGTATTTCGCGCATCGACACAGCCGAGGGCGATATCCCGCCTGGTGCCCACGCGCCCTATCGTCTCCAGGAGCGCTTCCCCGTATGTCAGATCGAAAGCTAGCATCTCGACCGGAAGACGCTGGAAAAGCTCGTAAAGCGGGGTTGCATCGCCATAGGTGGCGGCCAGCACCAGGCGCGCGCTTTTTTTCTGAGATGCGATTGTCTCGAGCGCATCAGCCAACACCTGGATGTCGCCGGGCGACCGGAGAATTGACGGCTCATCAATCTGGATCATGCGGGCGCCCGCATCCGCGAGCCGGGCTACCTCGTCGGCCACCCGCACTGAGAGATCGTGCGACAGGGCGGCGACACTCGTATATGGGGAGCCCGCACGGATCGAAAGTGCCGCCAAGGTATAAGGGCCCGTGATGACCGGCTTGACGGGCATGCCGCCTGAGGCCGCAGCGGCGAATCGGTATTCCTCCACGAGCCCCATCGAGCCGGTCCGGAGTCGGTCGCGCACCACCGGCTGCCGGAAGTAGGTGTTCGTGTCGAAATAACGAAGCAAGCCGTTGATCTCCACTCCGGGGAGGAGGCGCATCGGGTGGCTGACCGCGTCGTGCCAGCGGACCATGCCGTCCGTGATCAGGTCGCAGCCGGCTTCGATTTGATCCCGGATGGCCTCCCGGACGGCCTGATCCTGCGCGGCGCGCAGGTCGTCCTCCGTCTTCAGCCCGCGGTCGAAATCGGCATGCGCGCGTCGAAGCGCCTGTTGGGTCGGCGAGTCGCCCACGCGCGGGTAGCTACCGTAATTGGCCACCCGCCAAACCACCCTCGGCATGTGTTGCTCTCCGAAACGCACCGGATGCGGTCGGCGGTATGGGGCATTAATTCATGAGAGAGACTTGTCTGTGAAGATCCCGCAGGGTCTCAAGGAGATCGGGCTGCCCCGGACCGGGCGGCGCTGCGGCAACGACCCGGGACAGGTCGCGAAGCGCCTCGGGGTAGCGTTGCAGCCGGAACGCGGCTAGGCCGCGGTCGCGCAAGTGCTCGGCCGATCGGGGATCGAGGGCCAGAAGACAGTCGGAGACCCAGTAGATCTTCGCCGGTGCGTCCGCCTTGCGGTACAGGCGCTTGAGCTGGTTCAGCATGCGGATCAGGATCGCCTTCTGACCGATTGCCCGGAGGTGCGCGTCCAAGGGCTCCGCGTCCAGTCCCGTCTGCCAGACCAGTCGGGCGCGCAACGCCTCGTGCGTCAAAATCATCCCCGCGTCGAACGGATCGATGTACAGGGGCGAGTCCGGATGGTCATAGCGGACGAGGATACGGCCGGGAAAGGAGATGCCCCGAAACGGGAGCCCGCAGCTCCGAGCCACGTCGAGATAGATCGCCGACAGGGCGAGCGGATCCCCCGGCCTGCGGTCCAAGACCTCGTGGACATATCCGCACCGCGGGTCGCGCTCGTGGAACGGGTCTCCCTGGAGCCCCTCTTCGACAAAGAAGAGCCGGTTCAGGGCGTGGACGATTTGAAAGGGGTCTCGGAGGCCCGCCAAACGACGGGCCGCCGACCGTCCGTAGGCGTCGAGCCGCCCCAAATAAACAGATACGTCCAGACCTGGATATTCATGTCGCGCGAAGAGAAGCGCGCCCACGGCTGGACGGACCAACGTGTCGTCCTGCCCGATGTACTCTTGGAATGTGACGTCAGCGGTCATGGACGACCCCTGGACGCGTTTTTCGGGAATCGCCGCGGAGACGGAGGATGACGGCTCGGAGGAAATGGCGAGTCGGCCCCCCGATCACGGGACGCTTCGGGCGCAGCGGAACCCCGTGATGCTGTTTCGGTCGATCGGCGGGCTCCAGATCCGCGCGGTAACGCGGCAGCGCTCCTGATCCGAAAACCAGGATCCACCGCGTCGGACCCGGAAGCCTCCGGAAGCCGGTCCCACGGGATTTCGGTTCACGCCCTTGCGGTAGTAGGCCTCGTCATACCAGTCGTTGCACCATTCTGCGACGTTCCCGGCCATGTCCAGCAGGCCGAACGGGCTGGCTCCAGCGGGGTACGAGCCCACCGCGGCTGTGCAGCGGGCCCCGTCATCCCCCGACGAGGCCGGTCCGGCATTCAAGAGATAGCCGCTGCTCGTCTTGCCGCCCCCGTTGCCCCACGGGAATTTACGGCCATCCGTGCCACGAGCGGCCTTCTCCCATTCCGCCTCCGTCAGAAGGCGCAAGCCGGCCCACTTGCAGTAAGCCGCGACATCGTTCCAGGACACGCACGTCACGGGATGCGAGTCCTCCTGGTCGAAGTGGGGATTCTTCCAGGACGCGCCCGCCTTTGTCTCCCAGGTCGAGTCCGACCAAACATCGGCCCCGCCGGAACGCTCGGCGTCCGTGACATAGCGGGTTTCCTCGACGAACCTGCGGTACTGGCCCACGGTGATCTCGCACTTGCCGGCCAGAAAGCCGTCGACGAAGACCTTGCGGGCGGGCTTTTCGTTCTCGTCGCCGACGTCAGCCCCCATGAGGAACTCGCCGCCCGGCACGTACACCAGGACGGATTCGTCCTTGATGCACTTGAATTCCAGGAAGCCCTGGGCATTTCTACCGAGCAGTTCCAGGCCAGGAGGCGGCTCGACCTGGAGGATCTGCTGAAGGGTCGTGTCCCGGATCGCATCGGTCAGATAAGGCCCCCGCTGCGCCAGGACGTCCCGGTATCCGCGCACCTTTGCGCCAGCGTCGTTCAGGGCGAAAAGCGCGGAGAGCTCCTTTTGAACGATGCGTCGGCCGACCGGGACCGGATCAAGACCGGATTTACGGGCTTTCTCGAGTTCCGCGAAGGCGGAGGCAAAGTCGCCCTTGTCGGCATGAAGCACGGCGGCGGTCAGGGTTTGCTCCGCAGCCGTCTTCTCGGCCAGCGCCGCCCGTGCCTCAGCCTCGAGCCGCGCCATTCGCTCTTCCTCCGCGCGGGCCTTCGCGCGCTCTTCCGCATCGCGTTGGGCCTGTTCAGCCGCGAGACGCGCCGCCTCGGCCTCCGCCTTGGCCTTCGCCTCGGCCTCGGCTTTCCGGCGCGCCTCGGCCTCGGCTTTTGCGCGCGCCTCCGCTTCCAACCGGGCTTGCTCTTCGGCCTTCCGGCGCGCCTCGGCCTCGGCCTGCGCCTTGGCCTCGGCCTCGCGGATCTTTCTCTGTTCCTCGGCCTTCGCCCGAGCCAACTCCTGGGCCATCTTTTCCTCGAGAGCCTTCTTCTCCGTCTCGGCCGCGACCCGTGCTTTCTCCCGATCGTCCTCGGCTTTCTTCTTCTCGGCGTCGATCTTGGCACGGGCCGCATCGCGCCCCGAGATCGCTTGGGAATTCGCCGGGTCCATGACGATCGCTCGCTCAAACGCGCTCAAGGCGTCCAGATACCGGCCGGAGGCCATCATGGCGCTGGCCTCGTTGATCTGGGTCTCGATAAACGCCGCGCGCTTCTTCTGCAGATCCTGGTAGTAGAGGTATCCTCCAACCGCCCCGCCCGCAAGCAAGAGCAAACCTGCGATCGCCGCGATCACTCCGGCCCTGGACTTCCGGCGCTCCCGCGGACGGATCGCTCGCATCACCGGCGCAACGGAAGGCTTGGATTCCGGCAGCTGCGCCGACGCGGCTCCCGGCTTATCGTCCTCGGGCGCGCCCGCCGGCGCTTTTTCGGCGTTCTCCGTCTCGGTTTCTTGATGGCGGTGGCGCTCTTCAACGGCGCGGGCCATGGCCTCGGCCTCGGCTTGGGCGCGAGCGTCGGCATCCCGGCTTTCGTCCCCCGCGTCCACTTGAGCGGCTTCGCGCTCTTCCTCGTGCGACGGTGCCGATTCTTCCTCGGCCTCCTCCTGCGCCCGCAGTTCCGCCTCGATGGCCGCCTTGTCTCTCGCCGCCTTCTCCAACTCGGCCTTTCGTTTCGCCTCGGCTTCCGCCTTCGCCTGTGCCGCCGCCTCTTCCTCGGCCTTTTGCTTCGCCTCAGCTTCCGCCTTTGCCTGCGCCGCCGCCTCTTCCTCGGCCTTTTGCTTCGCCTCGGCTTCCGCCTTTGCCTGCGCCGCCTCTTCGGCCTTGCGCTTCGCCTCGGCTTCCGCCTTCTCCCGCGCCGCCGCCTCCTCCTCGGCCTTTCGTTTCGCCTCGGCTTCCGCCTTCTCCCGCGCCGCCGCCTCCTCCTCGGCCTTTCGCTTCGCCTCGGCTTCCGCCTTCTCCCGCGCCGCCGCCTCCTCCTCGGCCTTTCGTTTCGCCTCGGCTTCCGCCTTCTCCCGCGCCGCCGCCTCCTCCTCGGCCTTTCGTTTCGCCTCGGCTTCCGCCTTCTCCCGCGCCTTCTTTTCCTCCTCGGCCTTCGCCTTCAACTCGGCTTCTCGTCGTGCCTTTTCGGCCAGGAGTCGGATGGCTTCAAGCCGGGCTTTCTCTTCCTCTTCTTTTTTGCGATTTCGAGCCTGGGCTTCCGCCTGTTCCTTGGCTTCCTCCCGAGCCCGGGCCTCTGCAGCGGCCTTCGCCTCCGCCTCGGCCTTCTTTCGGGCTTCCTCCTCCTCGCGCGCCTTGGCCTCGGCTTCGGCACGGGCCCGTTCTTCGAGGGCCTTGGCCCGGGCCGCCTCCGCCTTGGCCCGCAGCTCCGCGTCTTGTTTGAGCGCTTCCTGTCTGGCCCGCTCCTCGGCGGCAGGGGACGAGGAAGCCGGCGGGGGAGGAACCGGTAGGGAAGAAGCAGGAGGCGGAACGGCGGGCGATGCGGTCCGGACGGTCGGGGGGGATGATTTCGGAGGAGCCGGCTTCTTTGCCGCAATCTCCTGCGACGTGACCGCCACGCCTTCTTTCTTCGATGTTTCGGTCTCGGGAACCGGCTTGAGGGGAGAGCGGCAACTGGGGCAGTGGATCGGCGTGGCGGGGTTGTAACTCTGGACATTGAATCGCAGGTTGCACGACTCGCAGAACATGATCGTTTTCTGCTGGACCGCCAAAGCATGCATGATGGCGCTGGGCGTCACATAGCCTTTCTTGATCAGGAGGGCGCCGAGGCGGGGCACATCCTCCTCGCCCTCTTCCATCGCGGAGGCTTGAATGCCCAGGCACTCATTCAGTTGGGCCGCGCTGATCTGCCCCTTCTGCACCAAGATTCGGCCGAGCAACGAGTCCTGCTTCTTGGTGGTCTCCATCTCTTGCGTCTTGGACTTTTGCTCCTCGAGCAGGGAGAGGAGCTGCTCATCGGTCAGATACCCCTTGGCCACCAAGATGATTCCCAGCGGGCGGGGATGTGCCTTCCCCCCGCGCAAATCGCGCCCCTGCTCGGCCAGCGCCGCTCGGAGCTGTTCCGCGGTCATCAACCCTCGCCGGATCGCCATGTTGCCCAGCAGGGCGTCCAAGTTGTCCTGGCGGCTCTGCGCGTCAGCCACGGATTTGTCCTCACGATATCAGGAATAATACGCGCACAAATTTTATAGGGTCCCCGCCCCCCGGTCAACGTATCCCGCGAAAACGGCCGCCAAAGTCACAGGCGAAACCCCCTCCAGTGTGGTGATTATGTGGTGCGCATGCGACAGATCCTCGGGCGGGTGCGAGTTCGTAACCGCCACGACGTGCATGCCCGCTTCCCGGGCGGCGGCTACGCCACCTCGGGAATCCTCCAGAACCACGCATTCGCAGGCCCGGATCGGCTGCCCGGCGCGAGTCGGGTTGGCGTTCAGCCGATCCAAGGCCAAGAGATAGCTGTCCGGCGCCGGTTTAGGGCGCTCGACCTCCTCCGCACTGACAATGACCTCGAAGCATTCGGCGATGCCTCCGTGGACGAGAATCCGGTCGATCTCAGGCCGAATGGCCCCGGAGGCCAAGGCGGTCGCATATCCACGGGCCGCGGCGCGGACAAAGTCCACAGCCCCCGGGAACATGCGCAAGTCCTTCTCCACGAGACGGCCGTAATAATGCCGCTTCCGGGTGACGACCCGGTTCAGCAGGGCGTCGTCGGCAGCGCGTCCTCGGTCGGCCAAAACATGACGAATCGCGCCGTAATCGTCATAGGAGATGTATCGCGCCAGATATTCGGCCTGGTCGAGCGCGATGCCTTCTTCCGACAAGGCCCGTTGGAGGCCCAGGAAGTGGAAGGGTTCATCGTCGCAGAGCAGTCCGTTGCAGTCGAAGATGAAGGCCCGGATGCCCATGCGCGAATCCCTGGTGGGGTCCGGTGATTATATCGCCGCAAGGCCCGAGGAGCAAGGCGCTCCGGGCGCGCCGGATCCCCTCCGCACGCGATGCATTGCCTTTCCTTCAATCTGGATGTAATATCCCGAGCAACGCCGTTGAGGCGCCGGAGGCTTCCCCGATGAATGGAACGCTCTCCCCCCGGCAGGTTTTGGTCCTGGCCTGTCTTGCTTGGGCATTAACCCGGCCCGTCGCGCCGGCCCACTCCCAGGAGACATCCATGCCGTCCTTCCGCGAATCGCGAGAAACGGACGCGGACAGTGGCTGGTCCGTGTGGACCCTGCGCGTCGACCTTCCCGCGGAGCCCCGACGCAGCCAGTGCGTGCGTATATGCCCAGAGGCGGGAGGCATCCTGTTCTCGTACGTTTTCGGAGGCGTGGAGCTTTTGCACACCCCGACGTCCCTTCGGGCCGCCGCAGGTGGGGGAACGGGCAACCCGATCTTGTACCCGACGCCCAACCGAGTGCGCAATGGCCGATGCACCTTCGAAGGGCGCGAATTTCGATTTAGCGACGATGGAAAGACCACGATCCACGGGCTCGTTCGGAAGCTTTCTTGGCAAGCGGATCCGCCCCGCCGGGACGAAGGCGAGCTGGTCCTGAAGACATGGGTCGATTTCACTCCAGAGACCCCCACCTTCGACCGGTTTCCTATCCGGCACCGACTTGAAGTGGAGTATCGCCTGTCGGCGACCGGCCTGCGCATGGTGTTCGCCGTAGAGAACCGGGACACCGCTCGACTTCCTTTCGGTTTCGCCTTTCACCCCTATTTTCGCATCTTGGGTGCAAGGGAACAGACCGTGATCTGGGTCCCGGCAGAGAGAAAGATGGAGGCGACGCCAGATCTCCTGCCGACGGGCGTCCTGCAGAAACTGGACGGCGCCCCTTTCGATCTTCGCCAGCCCCGTTCCTTGTCCGAGTTGGCGCTTGATGATGTGTACTGGGGTATGTCGGCCGCCCGGCCCGCGGGATATGAGGCGCGGGATGCCGGGATCCGGGTTTCGCTGCCCGCGTCGGAGCACTTTACCCACATGGTGGTCTATACGCCGCCGGGAAAGCCGTTCTTCTGCCTGGAGAACCAGACCTGCTCGACGGACGCCCACAACCTGCATGCCAAGGGTCTGACGGACGAGGCCCACCTCCTGGTCGTCGAGCCGGGCAGCCGCATCTCCGGGTGGGTGGAAATCCTCCCGTCTTGGACACGCTAATCGGCCGATTCGCCACCCTTCGGGATGGGCCTGAGGACGGGCTCACGTCCGCGTATGCTCCAGCTCAAAAGTCTCCGGATCGACCCGCCGGTCGTCCAGGCTCCGATGTGCGGCTGTTCCGACCTTCCCTACCGGAGGATTGTGCGCCGCTTCGGTTGCGCGCTCGCCTTCGCCGAGATGGTGAAGGACCGTGCCGTGATCGACGGCAATCGGAAGACGCGGGAGCTGCTATCCAGCGATGCGAACGACCGACCGCTCGGGGGCCAACTGGCCGGTCGGGATCCGGAATTGCTGGCCGAGGCGGCCCGTCGCCTGGAGTCTCTCGGGGTTGCCGTCATCGACTTGAATGCCGGATGTCCCGTTCCCAAGGTCGTTCGGGCGGGGTGCGGCGCGGCACTGCTGCGGGAGCCGGCCCTTATCGGTCACCTCGTCGAGCGCATGGCGCGCGCCGTGTCTGTCCCGGTGACCGTCAAGTTCCGCACGGCCTTCGACACAGAGGATAACGACCGGCTCTTGGAGATCGCCCGTTTGGCCGAGTCGGCGGGTGCCGCCGCGCTGACCGTTCACGGGCGGACGCGCGCTCAAGGCTTTTCCGGTGAGCCCAATCTCGACGCGATCCGGCGCGTGAAAGCCCGATCCGGGATCCCGATCATCGGCAACGGGAACATACGCTGCGGCCAGGACGCCCTCCGCATGATGCGCGAGACGGGCTGCGATGCCGTCATGGTTGCCCGCGGAGCGCTTGGCAATCCCTGGATCTTCCGGTCTATCCAGGCCGCCCTGGCCGGGGCGCCCGAGCCCCCGGCCCCCTCGCCGGCCGAGCGGGCCGCGGTGCTCGCCGACCACTTCGAGGGGTTGTGCGACGCGTATGGAACGGAACGAGCCCTTCATCGGATCCGTCGCGTGATCCCATGGTACGTCAGGGGCGTGGACCGATCGTGCGAGTTGCGCCGCGCGGGCAGCCAGCTAGAGTCGGTCTCCCAGTTCCGGGATCTTATCGCCGGCCTGTCCTCGGCGATCCCCCGGGCGGACGTTCGAGGCATGATCCCCGAGCCGTCCCGAGACCGCAACGGCCCGCCCTGAATCGGCCGGCCGGCCGCCGGCAGATACAGGGTGGGCGCGCCGCTGCCGGAGAACCTCCGCCATGGCGATCGCCGCCGCGTGGCCGAGCGGGAGGGATGTGACCCGAACCGCGTCAGGCGGCATTTCATCCGACATCCTGTCGTCCGACGCCGGAGCCGCCATCGGCACGGTCACGAAACCGTCGCAGAGCCCGCGCACGGCGCCGGACAAACCGCGTTTTTCGCCACCCAGCGCCAGCAATACCGGTCCCGTCAGATCGACCTCCGTCAATGCCTTCTTCGCACCCGCCAAGCAGCCCCAGGCGGTCACCCCGCGCTTTCGGAGGACGCCGAGCGCAGCCCGCGCATCGTCCACCTGTACGAGCGGCAGCCGCTCGTATGCCCCGGAGGAGGCGCGGGACACCTCAGCCGGGTCATAATCCCAAAGATGCTTTTTGACTAAAACGCCGTGGGCTCCGAGCGCCTCGGCGGATCGCAACGTGTGCCCGAGGGTCCTGGCATCCTCGATCCCCTCCAGCATCACGAGAAACGGCGGCGCCGCCGATGCGTCCAGGACGTCCAGGAGGGCGTCCAACGGCGTAGGCGGCCGAGCCGTGGCGACAGCCAGGACGCCTCCGTGCGACCTCCCGTGCGCCATTCGGCTCAGTTCCTCCGCGGTCACACGCTTCACGGGGACCCCGGCCCGCGAGGCGGCCCGAAGGACATCACCCACCTTCTCCTCATGTGCGGACGCGCTGACGAGCACCAACTGGACCCGCCGAAGGCGCGCCCGCAGCGCGGAAAGCACGGCGATCCGCCCTTCCAGATGTTCCATGGCCTTCCGGTCTACCACGTTTTGCCCGATTCCAGGAGGCGCGTGATGCCATCCGCATCGACGGGCGGGGCGAGATAATAGCCTTGGGCCATGTCGCAGCCCATCGCCCGCAGCGCCTTCAACTGGGTTTCGGTCTCCACCCCTTCCGCGACCGCCTGCATGCGCAGGTTGCGCGCCAAGGTGAGGATCGTACGAACGAGTTCCTCGCTCGCGGCCGTCCCATCCAGCCGGCCGACGAAGCTGTGGTGTATCTTGAGGACGCTGACGGGATAGCGCTGGAGATATCCCAGCGAAGAATACCCCGTGCCGAAGTCGTCCAGATTGAGCTGGACGCGCAGGGCTTTCATTTGGGAGAGCAACGTCGAGGAAGAGGCCACCTGTTCCATGAGCACGCTCTCGGTGACCTCCAAGGTCAGGGTGTTCGGGTCGAGACCGGTCTCGTCCAGAATTTGCCCGATCTGGGCCAAGAGATCCCCCGCGATAAACTGGCGCGGGGAGACATTCACGGAGATCGACAGGGGCGGCTTCGCGGGGAACCGGGATTGCCAGACGCGGGCTTGACGGCAACTCTCGCGGAGGACCCAAAGGCCGATGGGGACGATCAGGCCGCTCTCCTCCGCCGCGGCCATGAAGTCGCCCGGCGTCAAGAGCGGATGTGACGGGCGACGCCAGCGCAACAAGGCTTCGACACCCGTGATGCGCCCGGTCGCAAGGGACACGATCGGCTGGTAATGGAGGAGGAATTCCTGTTGATCGACGGCTCGTCGGAGGTCGTTCTCGAGCTGAAGGCGGCGGACGACGTGGGCGTGCATGGACTCATCGAAAACCACATGCCGGGCCCGGCCGGCCTCCTTGGCTCGGTACATGGCCGTATCCGCATCGCGCAGCAGGTCCTCCGGCGAGTCGTAGGCGGGGGAGAAGGGCGCGATCCCGATGCTGGCCGAGGTGCAGACTTCCTGTCCCTGGATCGTGCAGGGGAGGCAGAGCGTCTTGAGGATGCGGTCGGCGACGGCGGTTGCGCCGGCCACGTCTTTGATCTCCTCGAGCAGGATGACGAACTCGTCGCCCCCATGCCGGGCGACGGTGTCGCCCGGCCGAAGGCACGTCTCCAGGCGGCGAGCGATGGCGACCAGAAACCGATCGCCGGCGAGATGGCCGAGGCTGTCGTTGATGTTCTTGAATCGGTCCAGGTCCAGAAAGAGGACGGCGAAAAAATGGTCGCGGCGCCGGGCGCGCCGGAGGGCGTGCGAGAGGCGATCGAGGAAAAGAGACCGGTTCGGCAGGTTCGTTAGCGAGTCATAGAATGCACGGCGGAAAAGTTCCTGCTCGGCCCGCTTGCCGGCCGTGATATCGCGGGAAATGCCGAACGTTCCGATGATGCGCCCGTCCGGATCACGGTAGGGGATCTTGGTGGTGGACGCCCAGGTTTCCGTGCCATCGGGCCAGATCTCGCGCTCCTCCTTTCCGATGAGGGGCTGCCCGGTGCGAATCACGGCTTGCTCGTCCTCATACGCCTGCTGGGCATGTTCCTTGCCATAGAAGTCGAAGTCCGTCTTCCCGATCGCATCGGCCGGATCGTGCAGCCCGGCCCGAAGCGCCCAAGCCCGGTTGACTCGGAGAAACCGGCTCTGCGTGTCCTTGAAATAGATCATGTCCGGGCTGTTGTCCATGAGGATGTGTAGGAGGTTGCGCTCGGAGGCGAGGGCCTCTTCGGTGCGGCGCTGAAGCGTCACATCCCAGAAGAGGATCTGGATGCCGGTGATGCGGCCGGCGGCATCCCGGATCGGCGTCTTGATCACGTGCACGTAGATCGTCTCTCCGTTGGGGAGGGTGTTCGCCTCGACTTGGTCGATCATTTCCCCGGTGTCCAGCACGCGCCGGTCGTCCCGATGGTATTTCTCCGCAAGCGGTTCCGGGTAAAGATCGCGACCGGTCGTCCCGAGCAGTTGGGGAAGGGGGCGCCCGACCAGCTCGCAGTAACGCTGGTTGCAAAACGTGATCCGCTCGCTTCGATCCTTCCGGATGATGTACAGGGGGATGTTCTCGACGAGGGACTGGTAGAGGGCTTCCGACGTGCGGAGGCGATCCTCCGACCTTTTACGCTCCGAGGCGGAGAGCGCCAGGGTGACAAAGTCCGCAAGGGAGGCGGCGAAATTCTGGTCCTCGGTCGACCAGGCGCGCGAGGGGCCGACGTGCTCGCAGCAGACCAAACCGACGACCCGGCCCCCGAGCATGACCGCGGCGATCAGCATGGAGACGGTCCCCTCCGAGGCTAGCGTGAGGGGGATCTCCGCGGCGGCGGCCGCCGACCGGATGTCCGGGGTGGCGATCACGCGATGCGTCGTGAGGACCTGCAGGTGCCGGGGGCACTCGCGGACGGATCGGTGGGCGCCCCGCGCGTGCCGACGGTCGCCGGCATCGTAGGCGTCCTCGCAGACCAGTTCCCCGCGGTCCTCCGTGTAGCGCCAAACGCCGACGCGGCGGACGCCGAGCACCTGCGAGGCTTCCTCGGTAATCTGCAGCAGCACGGCTTCATAATCCGCGGGATCTGCCCGGCCCAACCGGAGCAGGGCGGCCTGCTGGCGGAGCATCTGCTCCGTCCGCTCCCGTTGCGCCTCCTCCGCGCGGACGCGCTCGGTGATGTCAACCGAGATGACGATCACCCCGATGATGCGCCCCTGATCGTCGCGATAGGGGACTTTATCCGTCCGCACGATGATTTGCTCGCGATCGGAGATCGTGAGGTATTCCATGATCCCGAGCTTCGGCTTGCCCGTCCGGATCACCTCGCGATCGTCCTCCAGGCTTCGTGCGGCCTCGACGGGGTAGAACGCCTCCATCGGGCGTCCCTCCATCTCCCGGGGGGTCAAGCCGCGCGCTTGGGCGGCGGTCCGGTTCACCCGGAGGATCCGGTTGTTCGCGTCCTTGTACCAGATCATCGCCGGGACGGAGTCGAAGATGACCTGCTGCTCGCGCTGCTGCTGTCGAAGGGCCTCCTCGACCAGCTTCCGGTCCGTGACGTCGAGCAGAAAAGCGCAGACGGCGGGGCGATGCTCCCAGGTCACGAGGCTGACCGTGGATTGGACCCAGATCCGGCTGCCGTCCTGACGGACGGCCTGCCACCCGTAGTGGACGGGCACCGTCTCCCCGCGAAGCGCCCGCAACGACCGGTCCCGCAGCGAGGCGCGCTCCTCCGGCGCCACCATCGACTCCCAGATGGAGCGTCCCACCAGCTCCTCCGGCCGCGCGTAGCCCAGCAGGCGCAGCAGAGCGGGGTTCACGTACCGGATCACATCGTCCTGGTGAATGAGAATGCCTTGGATCGATCGCTCGAAGACATACCGGTAGCGTTCCTCCGAGCGACGGAGCTCCCGCTCGACCCGCCGGCGTTCCAGGGCGCCAGCGATGATCTCCGTGACAATGCGTAGGAACCCCACCGCGTCGTCAGACCAATGCCGCTCCTCGGCCGACGCCTCGATTGCGAGTAACCCGAGCAGGGACCGCCCGTAGTGGACCGGCAACACGAGGAAGGAGCTGACCCCCTCGGCCTCGAGTGCCAGGCGCTCGGGCGAGCCCTCCGGCAAACCCTTCACGCGCGGCACATGAACGGGCTCCAACCGTGCGATCCGTTCCGCGAACGCGGGGAAAATGGCCAACGGTTGACGCTCGAGCCGCCCCTTGCGCGGCTCGACCCCCGATCCGCACCATTCGTACGCGATGTCAGGCGGTTGCTTCTCCCGCATCAGGATCAGCGCGGCACGATCCGCCCCCGTCAAGGTGCCGACCGCTTGCAGCGTGTTCTGGATCCCGCCGCCGATTCCCTCCGCATCCAGGCACACAAAGTGTGTCGAGATGGCGGCGACGGCCTGCTGGAGATCGATTCGGGCCTGGAGTTCCTCGCGAACGGCCTGGTCCTCCGCCTGCTTTCGATGCAGGGTCTCGGCCATCGCGTTGATGGCCGCCCCCAGACGGCCGAGCTCGTCGGCGCCGCGCGCTTCGACGCGAACGGACAGGTCGCCGGCCATCAGCCGATCCGCCGCCTGATTCAACGCCCGCACGCGACGCAGGATGAGCAGATCGCCTCCGAACCAGACGGCGGCCAGCCCCACCATCGATACCAGCGCCAGCATGGAGAGGTTGAAGGCCAGCTGGCGACGGACCGGCCCCATGGCGATTGACCGCGGCAGCCCGACGAGCGTCCGCAGATCCCCGGTGACGCCCATCACCCGCCGGCTGTCGTACAGCCAGCTCTCCCCGTCCTCCCCGGTTACGACATTGAGCCCGTCGGACGCAGCCGCGCGGTCGATCCCGCGCAAGACGGTATCAACGGCCTTGCCGATCCGGTCGGGCTGGCTGGGATGGGTGGCCAATACCGTCCCCTCTCCGTCCACGATCCAGACTCGCATCGATCCAGGCATGGGGAGGCTGGCGAGGCATGTATCCAGCAGGTCAAGGTTCACGGCCGCAAAGACCACCGACAGCACTTCGCCCGCCGACCCGAGCACGGGACAGGCGAAATTGATCGACCGCATCCGCGTGATCCGACCGACCTGGAACGTGCCGACGGAGAAGGATCGCGAATCGACGGCGCGCCGGAAATACGGGCGATCGGCAAGATTGACGTCGGAAGGCAGGGGATGACCGGAGGCGACTACGCTTCCATCGGGTCGGATCACGCCGAAGTTCGCCACATGGGGATAGGCCCGCATGAGGTCGGCCAGCAGCGTGCTGCTGGCCCCGACGTCCGGGCTCCGGATATCCGGCATCATGGTCATCGCCAGCAGCACGTCACGCATTCGGTCGGATAGCCCCTGCAAGTCGTCCGTCACCGCATGGACGAGCTGGCGCAATTCCTCCTGCGTCTCCTTTTCCGCCGCGCGGCGCTGGCGGCTGTCCGAATAGAGAATCATCGCAAGCGCCGGCAGCGTAGCAAGTGCGAGGAGACCGATCAGACGGACACGGAGGCAGGAGAAGACGTTAGGGGACATGGCGGTTTCCGGGGCCGACGGGTCTGCCACTCGGAACCACAGGCACAGCCTGTCAGTATAGTCAGGTCCAGCTTGCCGTGCCAGGGTTTTTCAGGAGACCGTTGCAGCGCGCGACCCGGGCGGGTGCGCGCTCTCGGACGGCCCGGACGCGGGTCGAAGACAACGGCGGGTCGCCGCCCCCCGCCCGAGGCGAGTTCGTTACTCCGCCATCAGGAGAGAGACCGTCCCTCCGTTCTCGTTGGCTGCCGCCACATCGGGTTTCCCGTCGCGGTTGATGTCGCCGATCGCCACGGCGCGGGCGCCCGAACCGGCTGCAAAGTCCACCTTGGAAGCAAAGGCCGGCGCAGACGACCCCGGCGTCGTCTCGTTGAGGAGCATGGAGATCGTGCCGTCCCCCGAATTCGCAACCGCCAGATCCGGCTTGCCATCGCGGTTCAAATCGGCGATGGCGAGTCCGAGGGGAGTGAGTCCGGTGTCGAAAAGCTCTGAAAGAACCGCATCGTCGAACGCGATCGGGAGCGTGACCGGCGGGGGCTGCGTGATCTGGCCGGGCGTCCGGTTCGTGAGCACGCAGGCCTTCGACGTGGACGCGAGCGCGACGACGAGATCGGGATAGCCATCGCCGTTAAGGTCTGCGGCGGCCATCGCGCTCGGCTGGGAGCCGGCCGGGAGCGCGATCGTGTCCACGTCGGTGAAGACGGCCGGCGATCCGCCGGGGGCCGTTTCGTTGCGGAGGATCTTGACCGTGTGGTCGCCCGCATGGGCGGCGGCCAGATCGATGCGTCCGTCCCGGTTGAAGTCGGCGGCGCAGATCGAGACGGGGGAGTCGCCCACACCAAGATCCAGGCGGGCAAGAAAGTTCGCCGTTCCCGGCCAGCCGGACGCATCGCGCAGGAAAACGGACACCGTGTCGTTCGTCGCGCAGGCCGCCGCGAGATCCGGTTTGCCGTCTCCGTTGAGATCGGCCGCGACCACGCTCCGAGGCGACGGGTCGGTCGCCAGCGAGGCGGCGATCGAGAAAGCAGGCGCGGGGATGGGGGGGGAGGCCGGAGGGAATGCGGTGCCGTTCTGCAGAATCGTCAGGGTGTTCCCCGAGGCATCGGCGGTGATGAGGTCGGGTTTCCCGTCCGCGTTGAAATCCCCGAAGGCGAGCGACAGCGGCTCGTCGCCGACGCCGAAGTTTTCGACCGAGCCGAAGGTCGGGGAGCCGGCCCCTGCGGCGGTCTCGTTGAGGCGGACCTCGGCGTCATCGCTCGTTCCGGCGGCGGCGACCACCAAGTCGGCGTGACCGCTTCCGTTGATGTCGCGAAGCGCCACCGCCCGGGGCGTCGCCTGGTTGACATTGACGGCGGACGCGAAGTCGACCGAACTCGCGCCCATCGCCGTCGTGTTGAGATGAACGGTCAGGGTGCTGGAATTGTAATTGGAAACGGCGACGTCCGGCCTGCCGTCGCCGTTGAAGTCCGCGGCGGCAATGCCGTTGGGGCCTGTCCCCGTTCCGACATCGACCCGGGCGGAGAAGGTGGGCGCGGAGGCGCCCGGAGCCGTGCTGTTGACAAAGACGGAGAAGGAGGATGATCCGGCGGTCGCGACGGCGACATCCATCCGGCCGTCCCCGTTAAAGTCCCTGCAGACCAGTCCCCACGGACGGGCGCGCGTGGCGTAATGGACGGCGGCGGCGAAGGAGGGGGCCGTTGCGCCCGGCGTGGTCTTGTTTATGAAGAAGGAGATCGTGTCCGAATCGTAGTTGGATACGGCCAGATCGAGGAGGCCGTCGAGGTTCAGGTCGGTCATCGCCACGGCGACCGTTGTGTATCCCGCGGCAAAGGAGACGCCAGCCGTAAAATCGGCTTGGTTGTTCCCAGCCGCAGCGTAGGTGTTGATGAAGACGGTCACGGACCCGGCAACCGGGGTCGCCGCGAGCGCGTCGCCCATGTTGGCCGTGACTAGGTCCGGCTTGCCATCGTTGTTCAGGTCTCCTGCGGCCACGGCAACCGGCTTGAGACCCGTCCCGAAACTGTCCACGGTGCCGTCAAAGATCGGGGCGCTTCCGGGGGTCGTGCTGTTGGTGAAGACGGTCAGCGTGTCGGCGGCCGTCCGGGCGACCGCCATGTCCGGCTTCCCATCTCCGTTGATATCCGTCAGGACGACCCCCTGGGGGGTGTTCGCAAGCGCGATGTTGACCGGGGCGGCGAAGGAGATCGCGGCGGCTCCCGGGGACGTGTTGTTCTCGAGAATCGAAACGGTGTTGGATGCGGCATTGCAGACGACGGCGTCAGGCCGCCCGTCCCCGTTCAGGTCGGCGATGTCGCAGGCGCGCGGCTCCGCGCCGGTCCCGAGCGACACATACGCCGCGAAGGAGGCGGTCGCGACGCCGGTCGTCGTGGTGTTGCGATGGTACCCGATGGAGTTGCCGGACAGCCCAGGGGCCAGCAGATCGGGCTTCCCGTCGAGGTTGAAATCGGAGGCGGCGACCGCGTAGGGATTGCCGACCGTCACATTCGAGGTCGGCGTGGAAAACGTGACGGCGCCTCCGGAGCCCGAGGCCCCCGATCCGCTGCTGCTCGCGCTGCCGCAGCCGCCGGGGAGCAGGAACAAGAGGGCAGGGGCGATCGCGACCGGGATCGTCCAGGCTTTCATGCGTCAATCTCCCAAAGGCCGTGAGATCATGTCCTCCGCGCGCCCGTTATGACGCGCTTTCATCCGTCCTATTCCCCGATGATTTTAATCAGCACCCGCTTATCCCTCCGGCCGTCGAACTCGCCGTAAAAGATTTGTTCCCACGGTCCGAAGTCGAGGCGGCCTTGGGTAACGGCCACCACGACCTCGCGGCCCATCACCTGACGCTTGAGGTGGGCATCCCCATTGTCCTCCCCGGTCCGGTTGTGCCGGTAGTGCTCGGGGCCCGGCGCGAACGGGGCCAGATGCTCCAGCCAGCGCTGGTAGTCTTCCTGGAGGCCGGACTCGTCGTCGTTGATGAAAACGCTGGCCGTGATGTGCATGGCATTGACGAGACAAAGCCCCTCCTGGATGCCGCTATCCCGGACCGCCTGTTCGACCCGATCCGTGATGTTCAGGAAGGCCATGCGACGGGGCAGATTGAGCGTAAGATAGACGGTGTGGGATTTCATGGGGCCTCAACGCCGGAAGGACATCGCAGAAACAGGAAGCATAAGGTGTTGCGACCGCCGGGGCAACAAAAACAGCGAACCCGACTCGCGTTATCGCCTTGATTCCCCAGGACGGCGCTTCTATAGTGCTGGCCATGCGTGCGGGTTCGATTCTGTTCCTGGCTGGCCTGGGAGTCCTTCTGGGCGCACCGACGGACTCCCCTTCGGCGGCACCGACGGCCGAGGAACCGGTCGTCCGATTCGTCGCGTTTGAGGACACCGTCAACCGCGTCAGCGCCGGGCGATTGATCGCCGAGATCGACGCGGCGGATCGGAACGGGGAGGCGTTGATCCTCGTCCGCCTCGACACGCCCGGCGGCTACGTTTCGAACCTGGAAGAGATCGTCAAGCGCATCTTCTCGTCCCGCACGCCGGTCGTCATGTGGGTCGGCCCGTCCGGCGCCAAGGCCATGTCGGCCGGGTTCATCATGCTGATCGCCGGGGACGTCGCCGCGATGGCGCCGGGGACGTCGACGGGGGCGGCCTCACCGGTCAGCGTTACGGGCGGCGATGACGGGGCGAGCACGCCGATGAAGAAGGCCTCCGAAGCCATGGCCGCCTCGGCCCGGGCGTACGCCGAGCAGCGGAAGCGCAACCCGGAGGCTTGCGAGTTGGCCGTGCTGGAGGCCAAGGCGTGGTCTGACACCGAGGCCTTGGGAAAGGGAATCATCGAGTTGATCGCACGGGATCGCGACGACCTTCTGCGCCAGCTCGACGGCCGTACGATCCGCCGGTTCGACGGGTCAACCGCGACGCTCCGCACCTCCGGCGCCCGGATTGTGACCGCCGAGTCGTCGCTCCGCCAGGGCGTGCTCGGATGGCTGGCCGATCCGACGATCGCCTACTTCCTGCTCATGGCCGGGCTGGCGGCCCTCTACCTGGAGTTCAACCACCCCGGCCTCATCGTCCCCGGCGCCGTCGGTGTGCTTTGCCTCCTGCTCTTCGCCTTTTCGGTCTCCCTGCTCCCGATCTCCGCCGTCGGCATCGCGCTCATCCTCATCGCGATCGTCCTGTTCGTCCTGGAGATCAAGATCACGTCTTACGGACTGCTCACACTCGGCGGGCTAGCCTGCCTCGTCATCGGGTCCTTGATGTTGTACGAAGGACCGACACCGGACATGCGACTCTCGCTCGGCGTCGTGCTGCCGACGAGTCTGGTCGTGGCGGGATCCTGCGCGCTGGCCTTGCGCCTCTCGCTGCAAGCGCATCGGGCCCGCGTGGTCACCGGCGTTGAGGGGCTCCTCGGCGAGATCGGAGAGGTCACGGTGGATCTGGCACCGGCCGGGAAGATCTTCGTGCACGGCGAGACGTGGGACGCGATCACGGAGTCCGGCGTCTCGGCGCTCAAGGGGACCCGGGTGCGCGTCGTGCGCCTGGACGGGCGCCGCCTGATCGTCGAGATTCCGCCCCAGGATGCCCGGCACCCTTGAACCGTCATTCACAACCCCATTGGGATGGCCTGTCATGAAGGAACTTCTGGAGTTGCTCGGGCTCGGTCTCGTCGGCCCCGGTCTCGTGCTCGCCCTGATCGTCGCCGCGTTCATTGTTTTCTCGGCCATCAAAGTCCTGCCGGAGTTCGAGCGCGGCGTCGTCTTCCGCCTCGGCCGGCTTCGTCCGATGGATTACGGCCCGGGTCTTTTCCTCCTCATCCCGGTCATCGACAAGATGATCCGGGTCTCCCTCCGAACCGAGGTGCACGATGTCCCCCCCCAGGACATCATCACCCGGGACAACGTCTCCGTGAAGGTGAATGCCGTCGTTTATTTCCGAGTCATGAATCCTCGAAAGGCGATCGTCGAGGTGACCGACTACGAGTACGCCACCAGCCAGCTGGCGCAAACCACCCTGCGATCGGTTCTCGGACAGGTTGAGCTCGACGACCTCCTCTCCCAACGCGAGCGGCTCAACCACGAGCTGCAGTCGATTCTCGACAAGCACACCGACCCGTGGGGGATCAAGGTATCCGCCGTCGAGGTGAAACACGTCGATCTGCCGGAGGAGATGCGCCGGGCGATGGCGCGTCAAGCGGAAGCTGAGCGCGAGAAGCGTGCGAAGATCATCCACGCCGACGGGGAGTTCCAGGCGGCCACGCAGCTCACCAAGGCCGCCGAGGAGCTCGGGCGCAACCCGACCACCATCCAGTTACGCTACATGCAGACCTTGACCGAAATCGCCAGCGAGAAGAACTCGACCATCATCTTCCCCTTGCCGATCGAACTGCTGAAGCCTTTCATGAAAAGCGGCGCGTCCTCCTGAGCCACGTTGACCCGCACCGAGGAGACCCCGGCCATGAGACCTCGACTCGCGCTCGCCGCCATGGCGCTGATAATCCCCGCCGCGCAGGCCGACACGCTTGATTTCGGCATCGGGCCGGTCGGCGGCTACATGAAGACCCGCGGGGCCGACAACGGAACGTGGTACGGAGGGCTGGCGGCCCGTGTCCGCGTCTTGGACTATATCGGCGCCGAGGCCTCCGTTACCTACCACGCGAATGAGTACCTCGACAAGGCGGCGGTCGTCTCCCAGATCCCCGTGCAGCTGAGCGCCCTGCTGTATCCCTTCCCCAACTGGCCGCTCCAGCCCTACGCGCTGGCCGGCGCTGGCTGGTACTATACTCGGACCGACTACCGTGACGCCTTGTCCGGCTTCGACAGCGAAACCGACTCCATGTTTGGCGTCCATCTTGGTGCGGGGCTGGCGTATGACGCCGGTCCCTTGAGCCTCTTCGGCGACTTCCGATACGTCTTTCTCGATGAGCCCGGGGTCGACAACAGCGACCTGAAAGACGAGGAGTACGACAGCTGGGTGGTCTCCTTCGGCGTCTTCTTCGGGTTCTGACCGACCGCCAGGCCGTCCGCGCGTCCGGACGGGCCGCGTGTCTTTTTTGTGCTAGTGCTTGGCGCGATCGTTATGGCGCCTCAGAACGCCCCCGCCTAGAATCCCCTCCGACGCTTGGTCCCGATGTCCCTTGAGGAATACCCCATGTTCACGGTCCGCCCGATCAGGCTCGCCGCATTCCTGGGCCTCGTTGTTGCGCCCCTCGAGGCCGCCACAACCGTAACCAATCTCCGATGCGAATACAAAATCAACCCGATCGGCATCGATGTCCCCCAGCCTCGCCTGTCGTGGTGGATCGAGTCCGACGTGCGCGGCCAGGTTCAGACCGCCTACCAGATCCTTGTCGCCAGCACCGAAGCGCTTCTGAAGGCCGGCGCGGGGGACCTCTGGGACAGCGGGGAGGTGAGGTCCGACCGCTCGATCCACATCGCGTATAACGGAAAACCGCTCTCCTCGCGGCAGCGGGCCTGGTGGACCGTACGGGTTTGGGACAAGAACGGCAACCCCACCTCATTCGCCCCGGCGGCGTTCTGGGAGGCGGGACTCTTGAAACCGGACGACTGGGCGGCCTCCTGGATCGAGCATACAACAGCGCCGGATCCGTCGGGGGGCATCCAGGGCGGGTTCTGGATCTGGCATCCGGAAGGCAACCCGGCCGCCTCCGCACCGGCGGGGGAGCGATTCTTCCGCCGATCGTTCGAGATCCCCGCCGGGAAAAAGATCGCCAAGGCCTCGATCCTCATAACGGTCGACGACCGCTTCGCGCTGTTCGTTAACGGCCGAGAGGTCCACCGGTTTGCCGAGAAAGACGGATGGAAGAAAGTCCAGAGGGTCGATCTGGCCGAACGGCTTGTCCCCGGACGCAACGTCGTGGCCGTTGAGGCGGTTAATGAGAGCGTCAGCCCGGCCGGTCTCCTGGCGCGGATCGCAATCGATCCCGAAGGGGAACCTCCCATCCGGATCGCCTCGGACGCCGCCTGGAAGTCCTCCCGCATCCGAGCCGACGGGTGGGAACAGGCGGGCTTTGACGATACCGGCTGGGCGCCCGCCAAGGAGTGTGCGCCTAACGGGAAGGGGCCCTGGGGCGATCTCGGCGAAACCGCCGCTGGCCCCCCCCCGTATTTCCGGCGAACGCTGACCGTCTCCAAAAATGTCCGGTCCGCTCGCCTGTACGCCACCGCGCTGGGCCTCTATGAATTCCGCCTCAACGGGAAGCGCGTCGGCGATGTGGTCCTCGCCCCGGAGTGGACGGACTACAACACGCGCATCCAATACCAAACCTACGACGTCACGGGGCTCCTCCATCCCGGCGAGAACGTGCTCGGCGCAATCCTGGGAGACGGCTGGTACTGCGGTCACGTCGGGTTGGGCGGTCGCAACCGGTACGGAAAGCAGGCGGCGCTTCTCGGGCAGTTGATCGTGGACTATGCCGACGGCACGAGCGAGACGATCGGCACCGACGCCGCCTGGCGCGCGTCGGCGGGACCGCTTCTCGAGGCCGATCTTCTGGACGGCACCGTCTACGACGCGAGGCGCGAGATGCCGGGCTGGGATCGCCCCGGCTTCGACGCGTCGACTTGGAAGCCGGCCATCGTTCGAGAGGCAACCACGGTGCGCGGAAAGCTTGAAGCGCAGGTCGGCCCCCCGGTCCGCAAACTCGAAGAGCTGCCCGCGAAGCGCCTGTCCGAGCCGAAACCCGGCTGCTGGACCTTCGATCTCGGCCAAAACATGGTCGGGCACGTTCGGCTGAAGATCCGAGCCCCCGCCGGCACGAAGGTCACACTGCGATTCGCCGAGATGCTCAACCCCGACGGCTCCATCTACACGGCCAACCTCCGCGGCGCCCGCTGTACCGACGCCTACATCTGCAAGGGGGGCGGGGAAGAGATCTGGGAGCCGGTCTTCACGTTCCACGGGTTTCGCTACGTCGAGGTGACCGGCCTGCCCGCCCGCCCGACGCTCGACACGGTCACCGGCATCGTCGTCGGCTCCGACATTCCCGTGACCGGGCGATTCGAGTGCTCCTCGGCGGCCATCAACCAGCTTCAGCACAATATCTTCTGGGGACAACGCGGCAACTACTTGAGCATCCCGACCGACTGCCCGCAGCGCGACGAGCGGCTCGGCTGGATGGGGGACGCCCAGGTCTTCATACGCACCGCGGCCTTCAATAACGAGGTGGCTTCCTTTTTCACGAAGTGGCTTGTCGATGTCGACGATGCCCAGCAGCCGGACGGAGCTTTCCCCGACGTCGCCCCCCGCGTGGCAGTCAGCGCAGGCACGGCAGCTTGGGGGGACGCCGGCGTCATCTGCCCTTGGACGATCTATCTCGCCTACGGCGACCTGCGCATCCTCGAACGCCATTACCCGGCCATGACGAAATGGGTCGAGTACTGCAGGCGGACCAGCAACGGCCTGATCCGAGAGAAGGGCGGCAACAACTACGGCGACTGGCTTTCCATCAACGCCAACACGCCGATCGAGGTGCTTACCACCGCCTACTTCGCCTACAGCACCGATCTCGTGGCCCGTGCCGCCGCGGTCCTGGGCCGCGAAGAGGACGCGCGAGCCTATCGCGCGCTTTTCAACCAGATCAAGTCCGCCTTCAATGCCCGGTTCGTCGACGCGGAGGGGCATGTCCACGGACGAACCCAGACGTGTTACCTGATGGCCCTGAAGTTCAACCTGTTGGACCCGGATCGTCAGGACTTGGCCGTCCGCCACCTGATCGAGGACATCCGCGCCCGCAAGAACCACCTCTCCACGGGTTTTGTGGGCGTCAGTTACCTGCTCCCGACGCTCACCCTGTTCGGACACACCGACTTGGCGCACACGCTCCTCGCAAACGACACGTTCCCGAGCTGGCTCTTCTCGGTGAAGCACGGCGCCACGACGATCTGGGAGCGCTGGGACGGATGGACCCCGGACAAAGGCTTCCAAGATCCCGGCATGAACTCCTTCAACCACTACGCGTTCGGCTCCTGCGGCGAGTGGATGTACGAGACCGTAGCCGGCATCGCCTTCGATCCGGACCGTCCCGGGTACAAGCACATCCTCATGCGCCCCTCTCCCGGCGGGGGGCTCACGTACGCGAGGGCGCGCTTGGACTCGATGCACGGCCGAATCGCCAGCGATTGGAAGATCGAGGAAAATCACTTCGTCTGGAACGTGACGATCCCGGCAAACACCACGGCGCGCCTGGTCGTCCCCGCGGGAGACCCTTCCCAGATCCGGGAAGGCGGCATTCCGGCCAGCCAGTCCAAGAGCCTCCGGTTTATCGAGACGAGAAGCAAGACCTGCCACTATGAGGCGGAAGCGGGCACGTACCAGATCTCGGCACCCCTGGCCGCCGGGAACTGAGCATCCGCGGGACCCGCCCGGTCTCGCCGGCTTCCCGACGCCTACGTCCGGGCGTTTTCTCCGTCGCGCGGCCCGCCCGCATGATCGGTCGACCGGATCTCGATCGCTTTACCGGCCGTCTCAGGCGGTCGATCACTCGGTCACCGGACATGCCCCGCCGGACGGCAACATAATTCTCCATCCAAACGTTTTCATTGTTGGGCAGGAGACGGGCCATGACGGGTTGCTTGGCCACGGGACCGGCCATCATCGAACCCGCCCGGGGCACGCAAGTTCGGCGCTATAGAGGCAAGCCCATGACCGATTACTCGGAGGGTTTCTGGATCGCGCGCCGGCTACTCGCCGCATCGCTCTTCGCCCTCCCGGCCTCGCCCCTCTGCGCCGCCGAGACCGACGCGAACGATGGCGCGCACCTGGAAGCCATCCAGCGCGATCTCCCGATCCGAGGCGTTCCCATCTTCGACGGGTCCCGTCTCGACGGTTTTCGCCTCGGCGGACAGGGCCGTGAGGCCTCCTTCTCGATCGTCCCGGTCCCCGATCAACCCTTCGCGCGAGCTCTTCGCGTCCAGGTGCACCGGCAGACCCGGAATCCTTGGGACGTGCAAATCCAGACGCCTCCGACACAGGAGCCCCTCAGAAAAGGGGAGCGGCTTCTGGTCCTGTTGCATGCGCGCTGCGTCGCATCAACCGGTCCGCAGGGATCGGTCTCGACCGCCTTGCAGTCGTCCGGCCCGCCGTGGTCCGGCTTTGACGGCGGGACCGGCGGCTTCGCACCCAGCCAACGTTGGACGCGCTTCGTCCTGCTGGGATCGGCGGAACGCGACTTCGCGGGCGGCTACGAGCTCGCGCTCCACCTCGGCAATCAGGCCCAGACGCTCGAGTTCGGCGGATTCGTTGGCTTGAAGCTACCGGCGGATGTCGATCTCTCCCGACTTCCCGCCAACGCGATCCATTATCCCGGCGAGGAGGCGGACGCCCCGTGGCGGGCGGCCGCCCGGGATCGCATCGAAAGGCATCGCAAGGGGAACCTGACGGTTCGGGTACTCGACACGAGCGGCCGCCCAATCCCCGACGCCCGCGTCCGCGTCCGCATGACCCGACACGCCTATGGGTTTGGCACGTTTCTCGAGCCGTTGACCGTGGGAACCGGCCCGGATGCCGACCGGCTGCGCGAATGGACGCTCCGGCTCTTCAACCGATGCACCACCCCCATTTACTGGGCCGACTGGGGATGGGCGGATCCCACGGTCCGCGCGCGTTACCACGCCATGGCCCGCTGGGCCCAAGAGAACCGCCTTCAAACCCGGGGCCATGTTATCATTTATCCCGCCTTCCGATTCATGCCGGCTGCCGTGCGATCTCTGGAGCGTGACCCCGCCGCCCTCCGGAAACGCGTGGCCGATCAGGTCGTCGAGACGGTCCGTGCGACGCGACCCTATGACTTCCGCGACTACGACGTGACCAACGAGCTGCGCGATTGCACCGATCTGCATCGGCTTTGCGGAAAGGATATCGTCGTCGAGTGGTTTCGCTTGGCGCGCGAGCAGAACCCCGTCTCTCGGATGGCGCTCAACGAGAACACGATCCTGACGCATGGCGGCGCGACGGAAGTGCAGCAGGACCTGTATGAAGCGTGGCTCCGTTATCTTGCGGACCACGGGCAGGCGGTCGACGTCATCGGCTTCCAGGGACACTTCGATGAGAACGTCACGGATCCGGAACGCGTTCTCAGGATTCTTGACCGCTTCGCCCGCTTCGGCAAGCCGCTTCACGTCACGGAATTCGACATCTTCACGCGCGACGAAGAGGGGCAGGGCCGATACACTCGCGATTTCCTGACCGCCGTCTTCAGCCATCCCGCGACAGAGGCCTTCACCTGTTGGGGCTTCTGGGAAGGGGAGATGTGGCGACCGCCGGGCGCCATGCTCCGCAAGGACTGGACGCTCAAGCCCAACGGGAGGGCGTGGATCGACCTCGTCCTAAAGACTTGGTGGACCGATGTGACGGGCGCCACAGGACCGGACGGCACATTGACGACGCGCGCGTTCCTGGGGGACTATGAGATCGCCGTGTCGAGGCCGGCGGGGACCCCCACGACCCGCTCGGCCACCCTGGCCCCACCCGGCTGCACGGTGACGGTGTCTCTTCACTGAGACAGGAATTTCTTGATGACGGTGCGTCGCCGGTCTGCTAGGATCCCGCCGGACGGCCTGAACCTTCGAGGGAACGCCTTGTGAGTCGCCAGTGCATTATCGTGTCCGCGATCGGCGCCGACCGCCCCGGTCTCGTCGAGCGCATCTCCGAACTCATTCACGAGGCGGGTGGGAACATCGAAGAGAGCCGGATGTGCATCCTGGGCGGCGACTTCGCCCTGATCCTGCTCCTCTCGGGCCCGGCGCCGGCTGTGGCGCGCATTCAGAAGCGCCTGCCGTCGGTTGCCCGTCGATTGGGCCTGACCTGCACGATCAAAGCAACGCGCCCCAGGCGCAAGACCCGCCGAATCGACCTCTACCGCCTCAAGGTCATGGGCATCGACCATCCCGGCATCGTCCATCGCGTCTGCGCCTCCCTGGCCGGTCAGGGTGTAAACGTCGCCTCGCTGGAGACGCGTCTAGAAGAGGCTCCGATGAGCGGCGCCCCCGTCTTCGTGATGAACGTGGACCTCCAAGCTCCCCTGGACCTCCCGGCCGGCGACATCCGGCGCGCAATCGAAAAGGCCTGCGCCGAGGAAGCCCTCGACTTCTCGCTCGAGGTCGTCTCATGACCGGGACGTGATCGCCCCTTTCTACCCAAGAACTGGATGACCCCGCGCCCCCCCCGGTACCGCCTCTTGTCCCGTTTCACGGTCCAGTTGGTCGCGCTATCCATCGCGACGCTGATCGGTACGACCTCCTGCTCCACGATGATCGCGTTTCCCGTCAGCCCCATCACGGGGGCAATCGGAGGTATCGAACACAACGATTGTGCGGGATGGGACGCGATCTGGGGCTATCCACTGGGCTTCATCGCGGGGTTCGTCTGGGGCCCGATCATGGCCCTTTCGATCGGCATCTCGGCGGACGTCGGGTTCGTATCGAACGGGGCCTATGGCGAGGATGGCTATCCGACCTTCTTCGATGCGCTTGACCCGTACGGATATGCCCTTACACGACCCGAGGCCCCATCGGCTCCCGCCAACCGCTGACGCCCGACATACCCATGGAAATCCGTTACGCCGGCGCCCTCCTCCTGACCACCCTCTGGGTCTGGCTTTTCGTGCTCTATCTCATCAGCCGCCGCTTCCCTTCGCACGTCCTCTTTGCAGTATCCTGCGTCGTTGGACTCTCGGGTGTGGTGTCCTGGGTCGTGCTCGACGTTCCGCCCGGTCACCCGGAGGCCGCCTTGCCGTCTCTGGCGGCGGCCGCCGCCGGCTTCGCCGGGGCCTTGCTTACAGGGATCGACTGTGTGCGGGAGGAGGGGTGGCGTCGCGAGCCGGATCGTCCCGCACAAACACCCGATCGGTCGATCCTTCGGGACCTGACCCGTCGGATCCAGAGCGGGCAGCTGGCGCTGGGCGCTTGCCCCCGATGCGGGCGGCATGTCTGCTTCCGAAACGATTTCACCTGCCCGGGATGCGGAGCTCGCCTTCCGCTCGAATGACAGTTCGTCACTCCTTCCGACGCCCGACGTTTGATCCGACGTAAGCGCGCTGCAAACACATCGCCCGTCTGACACGGGATATTCGGCGACGTGCGGGCGTGTCAGGCGGAAGTGGCCGGCCACCAGGAGTCGGGCAGGCGTTCTCCGCCTCTGGGATGGCGATGGGGCGGGAGGGGGACAATCACATCTTTTTCGAACCAGAACGACGTGGAGTCGGATGGCCGATGCCGGCAGGGGCGCGACGCCCCGGACTCGGACAAAGGTGAGGACGGGCTACTGCCTGCGCCGACGGCTGAACTCCGTGGCGGAACGATTAACGGTCCCGTTAGGCGGCCGGGGGCGCATCTGGACTCTCCCGCCTGGGCGGATGAAAGAGAACGGCCAAGGCTACTGCTGCGGCCAGCGAGATCAGGCAGGGGAGCAAGAACAGGCCGCGGAAATCGCGCGCTCCCTCGGCGTCCGTGTAGACACGCTGCAGGAGATAGGGACAAACCGAGTTGGCCACCAGGGCCCCAACGCCCAGGATCATCACATTGAAAAGCCCCTGCGCGCTGGACCGGACGTCCGAGGGAAAGTAGGCGTCCACGAATATATAGACTGTCGCGAAGAAGAATGCGTAGCAGATACCGTGCACCACTTGGATGGAGACGATCAGCCATGTCTGCTCGGGGAAGAACGCGTAGATCCCGAACCGGAGCGTGTGTCCAAGGATCCCGATCATCATCGTCACGCGCCATCCGAGCCGCTTGAGGACATAGCCGAGAATCGCCATCGTGAAGATCTCGGCCACCTGGCAAATGCTCATCACCGGCATGATCCAGTTCCCGGGGATGCCGACGGTGGTGCTGCCCAAGAAGATGCCCGTCCAATTGAAGTACGCGTACAAGACGAAGGCGTCTACGAAGGCGACGATCCAGAGCACCAGAACGAATGGGTGCCGGAGCAATTTGACGGCCTGGAGCCAGGCCAAGCTGCCGGATCCGCCTTCGCCCGCCTTCCGCGGCGGCGTGTGGGGGAGCGTCAGGCAGTAGAGTGCCAAGGCCAGGGAGACGAGACCGGCCACGATAAAGGTCCACGGCACGGCGTGAGCCAAGGCATCCCCGGTCAGCCCCGACCCGAGAGCCGTGCCCAACCACGCAACGAACCCCTTCGGCTTCGCCGCGTGCACCGCCGCCCAGTCCACGAAGATGAAGGTGAACGGCCACGCGGCCAGAATCCATCCGATCGTCCCCCCCATCCGGACCACCCCGAACTCCCGGGCGGGATCCTTCATGTTCGCGAACGCGATGGAGTTGGCGATCGAGAGCGTCGGCACATAGAGAAGGCAGTGGAGCATCATCAAGCCGAAAAAGGGCCAGAAAGACGTCGTGAACCCGAGGCCCAGGATCGCCAGTCCGCCGACCAAGTGGCTGAAGGCCATGAACCGCTCGGAGGAGAAGTTGCGGTCGGCGAACTGGTTGCTGAAAAACATGCCGACGATGGCCGCGATGGGGAAGGCGTTTAGGATCCACGACTGCTGGGAGGGGGCGAATCCCAAACTGGGGAGGTAACTGTAGATCAAGGGCAGCCAACAGCCCCAGATGACAAACTGCAGCGTCATCATGACAAACAGACGGGTGCGAAGATACGGCTTTGCAGAAGCGGTGTCCGTCATGGGGATTCCCTTCGTTAGGGGAACTGGATACGATCGTAACATATACGCAACCAAAGATCCTGTCAACACCCCTTCGGGATCCGGGCCGAGGCGGTGCTTTTGGTCTTGCCGCCCGTGTCGCATCCGCGCTAATATGAGCCGATCCGATGCGGCGTTCGCGGCGCATCGGCCGCGACATCGAGCGAAGGAGGCGTTCATCGGTACGCAGGCCCCCGCCAAGCCCGATTGGCTCAAGGTCCGGCTGCCCGGCGGCCCCGTGGCCGCCCGAGTCGCCGCCGTGCTCAAGGACCGCCGGCTCCACACGGTCTGTGAGGAAGCACGCTGTCCGAACCGGGGCGAGTGCTGGGGCTGCGGCACCGCCACGTTCATGGTCCTCGGAGACACCTGCACGCGGTCCTGTCGATTCTGCGCGGTCCGATCCGGTCATCCGGGCGGCGCCATTGACTCCGCCGAACCCGCCCATCTGGCGGAGGCCGTGGAAGCGCTCCAGCTTTCGTACGTCGTGCTCACCATGGTTACTCGCGACGACTTGGCGGATGGCGGCGCAGACCACTTGGCCCTCTGCGTCGAGCGCATTCTCGCGCGATCCCCGTCCACCCGGATCGAAACCCTTTCCAGCGACTTCCTGGGGCGCGACGCCTCCCTCGCCCGTCTCGCGTCCTGCGGAGCGGCGGTCTTGGCCCACAACGTGGAGACGGTCGAGTCGCTGACCCCCTCGGTCCGAGACCCGCGCGCCTCGTATGCTCGATCTCTCGCGGTACTCGCCCGCTTGAAGGCCCTGTCGAACGGACGTCTCACCAAGTCCGGCTTCTCGCTGGGACTTGGCGAGACGGATGCGGATGTCCGGAAGACGCTCCGGGACCTTCGCGATGCGGGCGTGGACATTCTGACAATCGGCCAGTACCTGCGCCCATCCGCACGTCACGCCCCGGTCATCGAGTATGTCGCGCCCAGCCGGTTCGACGCGTACCGTGCGATGGCGCTCTCGATGGGATTCCGAGGCGTCGCCGCCGGGCCGCTCGTTCGCAGCTCGTATCGAGCCGGCGAGTTCTTCCGTCAAGCCCGGGGGCCGAGTCCCTCGCCGGACGGAGGAGGGGGAATGCATGGGGCCGGATAAAACGCGCGGCGCGCCTCCTCCCCCGGAGGCTCTCATGCCATCCGAGTTTGGGGAGAATTCGCCGGTCCTGGAAGAGGCCGCTCCGGACACATTGGAGGGTGCGATCCGCGTACTTCAGGACGATGGGTCTGTCCCCCCGGAGGTCCGTCGGGAACTGCCCGATTCACTCGCGTGCGAGCTGTACCGCTGGATGGTCATAACCCGAGCCTTCGATGAACGATGCATGAACCTCCAGCGGCAGGGCCGGATCAGTTTTTTCGTGACCAGCACCGGCCAGGAGGCCGCTCACGTCGGCAGCGCGGCGGCCCTTGAGCCCACGGATTGGATCTTCCCCGCCTATCGCGAGCCGGCGGCCGCCCTCATGCGCGGGGTACCGCTTCGGGCCTTGGTCGATCAGATCGTCGGTAACGCGGCCGACACATCCCGAGGACGGCAGATGCCGTGCCATTACTCCTTCCCGGACGCCCGATATGCCAGCATCTCGAGCCCGATCGGGACCCAGATTACCCAGGCCGTCGGCGCCGCATTGGCCGCGCGGCTTCGCGGGGACCGGATCGTCGCGCTCGCCTATTTCGGCGATGGGGCGACGTCTTCCAACGACTTCCACTCCGGCCTCAATTTCGCCGGCGTCTACCAAGCCCCCGTCGTCTTCGTCTGCCAGAACAACCACTGGGCCATTTCGATGCCGGTGCGCCGCCAGACCGCGTCCGACTCGATCGCAATCAAGTCCCGCGCCTATGGGTTCCCGGGCTGTCGCGTCGATGGCAACGACCTGCCCGCTGTCCTGCGCGTCACGCGCGAGGCTGTAGCCCGCGCCCGCGGCGGGGGAGGGCCCACCTTGATCGAGGCGGTCACCTATCGCATGCACTCGCACACGACCGCCGATGACGCGACCCGTTACCGGAATCGGGAGGAGGTCGAGGCGTGGCGACGTCGTGACCCGATCGGCCGTTTTCGCCGCCACCTCGTCTGGCGCGGCATCTGGTCGACATTGGACGACGAGGCGCTCTGGGCCGAGTCGAAGCTGGCGGTGGCGCGGGCTATCGAGGAGGCGGAAAGAACCCCGCCGCCGGATGTCGCCACGCTGTTCGATGATGTGTACGCCTCGATGCCGGCCTCGCTGCGGGAGCAGCGCGATGCCCTGCTGGACTATCTGAAAAAGCGGTCGACGCTCCGCGCTCCCTGATTATGCCCACCTGGAACCTCGTCCAGTCCCTGAACGACGCCCTCCGGATCGCCCTGCGCGCCGACGACCGGGTGGTCCTGCTCGGCGAGGACATCGGCCGCAACGGAGGCGTCTTTCGTGTCACGGAGGGTCTCTTCGATCAGTTCGGCCCCCAGCGCGTGATCGATACCCCTCTCGCCGAGGGGGGCATCGTCGGGACCGCGATCGGCATGGCGCTCTACGGGCTGCGGCCGGTCGTCGAGATCCAGTTCATGGACTTCATCTACCCGGCATACGACCAGATTGTCAACGAACTGGCCAAATATCGCTACCGGTCCGGCGGCCGATGCGCCACGCCGGTTCTCATTCGCACCCCGTACGGGGCCGGAATCCGGGGGGGACCGTACCACTCGCAAAGCGCCGAGGCCTGCTTTACGCACGTCCCCGGCCTTCGGGTCGTCGTCCCGTCCACGCCCTACGACGCGAAGGGCTTGCTCCTGGCGGCGGTCCGGTCGGAGGACCCGGTTCTCTTCATGGAGCCCAAGCGCATCTACCGGACGGTCAAGGGAGAGGTCCCGCAGGAGCCGTACGAGGTCCCGCTGGGCCAGGCACGTGTCGCCCGCGAGGGACGCCATGTCTCCTGTTTCGCCTACGGGGCGATGGTGCAGGTCGCGCTCGAGGCGGCACGCTTGGCGGAGGCGCGCGATCTCGATGTCGAGGTGGTCGACCTGCGCTCGCTCCTCCCGCTTGACGAGCCGGCCCTGATCGAATCCGTGCGCAAGACGGGGCGGGCCGTCATCGTGCACGAGGCGCCGCGCACCGGAGGCGTCGGCGCCGAGATCGCGGCCCTGCTGGCCGAGAAGGCAATCGACGCGCTCCATGCCCCCGTCCTTCGTGTGACGGGCTTCGACACCCCAGTCCCGTTTGCCCTCGAACCGCACTATTTGCCCGACCCGCCCCGGGTCTTGGACGCTTACGTGCGGGTCGCCTCCTACTGAGCCGTACCGCTATCCCTGTTGCATCCGGCGCGCCGTTTGTGTTAAAGATGCGCTGATCCGGTCGGATCCATTCCCCATTTGGCGGCGACGATTGCTCATGGAGTTCAAACTCCCCGACATCGGCGAAGGAATCGCGGAGGGTGAGGTCGTCAAGTGGCTCGTTCGCGCCGGCGACACGGTCCACGAGGACCAGCCGATAGTCCAGATCATGACGGACAAGGCCACGGTCGAGATCCCGTCGCCTCGGGCCGGCCGGATCGCGCGGCTCTGCGCGGCCGAGGGCGAGATCGTGCCCGTCGGTCAGGTCCTCTTGGAGATCGAGGAGGCGGCGCACGCGCCCGAATCGCCCACGCCCCGATCTCCCGCGACACCTCCGGCCGCCCCGTCGGCAACCGCTGAGCCCGCACCCGTCTCGACGACGGAGCCCGCTTACATCCCCGTGGCGCCGGCCGTCCGCGCGCTGGCGAAGCAACTCGGAGTCGACCTCGCCGTTCTCCGGGGATCGGGTCCCGGCGGGCGCATCACGGCGGAAGACGTTCAGCGCGCTGCCGAGGCGAGGCGCGTCGCCGCGTCCCCCACGGCACCCGCTGCGCAGGGAATGGAAGAGCGCGTGCCCATCCGGGGCATTCGCCGCAAGGTCGCCGAGCGCATGGTGCTGGCCAAGCAGATCGTCCCGCACTACGCCTACATGGATGAGGTCGATGTCACCGAGCTCGTCTCGCTTCGCCAGCGCATGAAGCCCGAGGCCGAGCGGCAGGGAGTCCGGCTGACGTTTCTCTCCTTCATCCTGCGCGCCGTTGTAGCGGCGCTCAAAAAGTGCCCCCGCATCAACGCCTCAGTCGACGAGGAGCGCAAGGAGATCATCGTCAAGCGATATTACAACATCGGGATCGCCACCGCCACGCCGGAGGGCGTTGTGGTTCCCGTGCTGAAGGACGCCGATCAACGATCGCTTTTCGATATCGCCCGGGAGATCGACCGCTTGGTGACCGCGGCGCGGCTCGGCCGTTCTTCCGTCAAGGACCTCCAGGGAGGCACCTTCACGATCACGAACGTCGGCTCCCTGGGTGGACTCTTCGCCGCCCCGATCGTAAACTACCCCGAGGTGGCGATTCTCGCCACGCAGAAGATCACCAAGCGCCCGGCCGTCCGCGACAACCAGATCGTCATTCGCGATCTCATGCACATGTCGATCTCCCTCGATCACCGCGTCGTGGACGGCGCGGAGGCCGTCGAGTTTATGAACCAAGTGATCCACCTCGTCGAAGATCCGCAACAACTGGTCGGGTGACCCGCGCCCTCCATTTCCGCTGCAGCCGGTGTCCTGCAACATGAAGGTCTTCGACCTCGGCCGCATGGACTACGTCGAGGCCTGGGAGCGGCAGCGCGTCCTGGTCGACCGACGAGCCGCCGGCGACGTTCCCGATACCGTCCTGCTCTGCGAGCATCCCCATGTCGTCACCCTCGGTCGCGCCCTGCGCGGATCGGCAGCAGGGGAGAACGGCCACCTGACCGGCCCGGACGGCACCCCAGTTCCCGTCTTTCGGATCGAACGGGGCGGACAAGCCACCTACCATGGCCCGGGCCAGCTCGTGGCCTATGTCGTCGCCCGCCTTGACCGCGCACGGCTTTGCCTCGACGGGTTCCTGCGGGCCCTTGAGACGGCCGTCATCCGGACGGCGGCCGACTTCGACGTGGCCGCGATCAGCAACCCCGGCGCGACGGGCGTGTGGGTGCGCGGGGCCTCCCCCCCCTCGGCGGGGCCCGCCGGCATGCTGAAGCTCGCCTCCATCGGTATCGCGGTCCGGCGCTGGGTGACCTACCACGGACTCGCGCTCAACGTCTCGCCCGACCTGCGCTATTTCGGCCTCATTCGTCCGTGTGGTTTCGACCCGGCCGTCATGACCTCCCTGGCTCAGGTCCGAGGATCGCCGGTCGACCTAGCACAGGTCAAATCCCGTCTCGCCCATCATCTGCGCGACGTGCTGGACGCATGACGAGATGCGGCGACCTCCAAGCCACGGTGCGCGCAAATCGCTTGCAATCCCGAAACCCCCGTTTCTATAATTTCGTGCCCGCGGACGACACCGGCGAGGACGAGCCGCATGATCCCGCGCGAGACCAGCATCGACACCTATCTGCGGGACATTAACCGTGTTCCGCTGTTGAGCGCCGAGGAGGAAATCGAGCTGTCGCGCCTCATCCGGAAAGGTGACAAGAAGGCCCGAGAGCGATTCATCCGGTCCAACCTTCGTCTTGTGGTCAGCATCGCCAAACAGTACGTCAACAAGGGGCTTTCGTTTCTCGACTTGGTTGAAGAGGGGAACCTCGGGCTCCTCCGGGCCGTGGAACGCTTCGACCCGAGTCGGAACTGCCGCTTCAGCACATACGCCACATGGTGGATCAAGCAAGCCATCCGCCGATCGATTCTCAACACCGCCAAGACCGTTCGCCTGCCCGCCTACATGGTTGAAATGATCGCCAAACTGAAAAGCGCCTCCACCAGCCTCTCCCAGAAACTTGGCCGAGAACCGGCCATGGCCGAGTTGGCCCATGCGCTGCACGTCCCGCCCGAGAGCGTGGAGATCCTCAGGCGCGCGCTGGCTGCATCGGCATCCCTGCGCCCGGTGAGCCTTGACGTCATCTGGAGCAGCGGGGAATTTGCCGTCGAGCCCGAGGAAGCGCCGGCATCCCTAAGCCGCGTCGATACCGAGCGCCTCCAGAACCTCCTCAAGGCGATCAACCAGCGGGAGGCGGATGTGCTCCGTCTCCGGTACGGCCTCCAGGATAACAAGCCGATGACGCTCAAAGAGATCGGGGCCCGACTCGGGCTGACCCGCGAGCGTGTCCGGCAGATTGAAAAAGAGGCCCTCCGCAAGTTGCAACGCCGCCTCCACGCCGCACACGCGGACGAGCCGGATTCGGTCGAGTAGCGCATGTGTCAGGAGGCCCGGCGTGCCCTCCCATCCCGTCTGTCCCGTCGATCCGGATTCGCTCCGCCGACATGTGCGCGACATCCCCGATTTTCCAAAGCCGGGCATTCTTTTCCGCGACATCACGCCGCTCCTCGCCGATCCGGACGGGTTCCGGTCGGCCGTGGAAGCGATGGCCGCGCGTGCCGCCGATCTGGCTCCCGGCTTGATTGTCGCGATCGAGGCCCGAGGTTTCATCCTCGGTGCCGCGCTGGCCTTCCGCCTGGGTTGCGGCTTCGTCCCGATCCGGAAACCCGGCAAGCTCCCGTTTCGCACCCGTCGTCGGACCTACGCCCTGGAGTACGGGACGGATACCCAAGAGATCCACGAGGATGCCGTCCGATCCGGACAGCGGGTCCTGCTGGTGGACGATGTTTTGGCGACGGGCGGCACGCTGGCGAGCGCCGCCGATCTGGTCCGGGAGTCCGGCGGCACCCTGGCTGGAGCGTGCGTGCTCGTGGAACTCTCCGCCCTGGGCGGACGCACCCGCCTTCCCGGGGTCGACATTCGCTCCGTCCTCGTCTTTTCGTGACGCCATGCGATTCCTGATTCTCTCTCGCAAGCGCGGGTATTACTCGACGCGCCGCCTCCGCGAGGAGGCGATTCGCCAAGGCCATGAAGTCGTGGTGGCCGATCCCTTCCGGTGCGTCCTCCTGTTGGATGACCGACCGCGCGTCTTCCTGGGAAGGCGCGAACTGACCGGCATCGATGCCCTGATGCCGCGCATCGGGACTTCCGGGGCGGATTTCACGATCGCCATCGTCCGCCAGTTCGAGATGATGGGGGTGCCGGTTTCGAACAGGTCGGCCGCGATCGCGCTGGCCAAGGACAAGCTGGGTTCCTTGCAGCGACTTGCCGCCTCGGGGCTCCGGATCCCGACCAGCGCCATCCTGCGCTCATCCACCAATCTCGACCGGCTGCTCCGGCGCGTTGACGGCACGCCCGTCATCTTGAAGCTCCCGCGCGGGACCCAGGGGAACGGCGTTGCACTGGCCGAGACGCCGCGCGCCGCCATCTCCGTGCTCGACGCCTTGCTCGCCCTCGGGCAAGACGTGCTGGTGCAGCAGTGCATCAAGGAGTCGATCGGACAGGATCTCCGGGCGCTCGTGGTAGGAGGGCGCGTCGTCGCCGCCATGCGGCGCGTCGCCCCCGACGACGAGTTTCGATCCAACATCCACCGCGGGGCGGTCGGCCTCCCCGTCAATCTGGACCCGGCCAGCCAGCGAGCGGCCGTGTCCGCCGCCCGCGTCGTAGGCTTGGACGTCGCCGGCGTCGATCTTCTAGAGACCGCCAGCGGTCCCGTGATCCTCGAAGTCAACGCGTCTCCAGGCTTTCAAGGCCTTGAAGCCGTCACCGGCTTGGACATCGCCAAAATCCTGGTGGACCATGCGGCGGTCCTCGCCCGGTCGGGGCGCCGGACGGCCCGCGCGGCCTTCGTGTAAACCAGATCGGGGATCGCAGTCGCATCGTGCCGCAGCCGATTCTGCGCCTCGGGTCCGACGGGATCCCGTCCGGAGAGGCTTGCACGGCGCAATGCGGCGGGCCGTGCCCGATTCCCGGCACTGCGGAACCGCCTTATGGCCGTCGATATGAACCGCGTTCTGGCGATGCTGATGGCCGGCGGCCGGGGACAGCGGCTGGAGCCTCTTACCCTGCACCGTGCCAAGCCGGCAGTCCCCTTCGGCGGCATCTACCGTATCATTGATTTCACGCTCAGCAACTGCGTCAACTCAGGCATCCGCCACATTAATGTGCTCGTACAGTACAAGTCCCTCTCCCTGAACCGCCATCTTCGCGACGCGTGGAGCTTCCTGACCGCGGAGTTGGGCGAATACATCGACACGATCCCCCCCCAGCAACGCGTGGGCGATCACTGGTATCTGGGCACGGCGGACGCCGTCTATCAGAACCTCTACTCCATCGAGAAGGATAATCCAGAGCATGTCCTGATCCTTTCCGGCGACCATGTCTACAAGATGGACTACCGGCATCTGGTCGATTACCACATCGACCGGCATGCTGACATGACCGTCGGCGCCGTCGAGGTTCCGAAGGAGCAGGCCCACCTGTTCGGGATTCTCGAGGTCGACGCCTCCCATCGCGTCACCGGATTCCAGGAGAAGCCCGAACAGGCGCAACCCCTGCCGCATCATCCCACGATGTGCTTTGCCTCGATGGGCGTGTACGTTTTCCGAACCGATTTCATGATCCGGGCCCTCGAGGAGGACGCGGCCGACCCGCACAGCACCCATGACTTCGGCCGCGACCTGCTGCCTCGCTTGATCGACCGCGCCCGCGTTTTTGCCTTCAGTTTCATCGATGAGAACAAGAAGGAGTCGAAATACTGGAGAGACGTGGGCACGATCGACGCCTACTGGGCAGCCAACATGGACTTGGTCTCCATCAACCCGGTCTTCAATCTGTACGACCATGATTGGCCGATCCGAACCGCACCGGCGATGCATCCCCCTCCCAAGTTTGTGTTTGCCCAGGAATGGCCTGGGGGCCGTATGGGGGTCGCCCTGGATGCCCTCGTCTCTCCCGGTTGCATTATCAGCGGGGGGCGCGTTCAAAATGCAATTCTCTCGCCCTGCGTCCGGGTCAACAGCTACGCGCAGGTGACCGACTCGATTCTCTTCGAAAATGTCAACGTCGGCCGCCACGCGAAAATTCGCCGGGCCATCATCGACAAGGACGTCAGAATCCCCGAGGGAATGCAAATCGGTTACAACCTCGATGAAGACCGGAAGCGCTTCACCGTCAGCAAGGAGGGAGTGGTCGTAATCGAGAAGGGCGCCGTCCTCTAAGCGAGCCCATGGCCGATGTATCGCGTCTCGACATTTTGACAGACGGCGCCTCATCATCTGCCATCTTGTCCATTGCCAACCGCTTACTCGCCACATCGCCTTCTCGCGTTCGCCGCATCTTATTGTTAGAAAAGAATTTAAGAACGACGCGAGGCGACCTCCGCGCGTGCGCTATGGCACACGCTTTGCTTTACTTCTACCCCATGGTGTCTTGTTTCAACTCACATCGTGAACGTCAGGGGGTGAGCAATGGCGAAGATCAAGCCGTTGGGTGACAAGATCCTGGTGGAGAGGCTCGAGGCGGATGCCAAGACCAAGGGAGGCATTTACCTGCCCGATACCGCCAAGGAAAAGCCCAAGGAGGGCCGCATCCTGTCTGTTGGGGACGGTCGGCTGCTGGATGATGGCACCCGAGTCCCGTTTACTGTCAAACCCGGAGATCGAGTGATCTTCGCCAGTTATGCGGGCACCGAGGTGAAACACGATGGGAAGGAGCTTCTCCTGCTTTCCGAAGAGGACGTTTTGGCCGTCGTGGAATAGACCCGGGCCCATTGCCCGCGTTCGATCGAGTCACCATCTTGCAGAGGAGCCGCCATGGGTGCAAAGCGCATTGCCTACGACCAGGAGGCCCGCGAGGCCATTCGCGAGGGCGTCGGGATCCTGGCCCGCGCCGTGAAGGTCACCCTGGGCCCGAAGGGCCGGAATGTCGTGCTCGAAAAGAAGTATGGCGCCCCCCTCGTCACAAAAGACGGGGTCACGGTCGCCAAGGAAATCGAGTTGAAGGATAACTACCAGAACATGGGCGCCCAGATGGTCAAGGAAGTCGCTTCCAAGACGAGCGACTCCGCGGGCGACGGGACGACGACCGCAACCGTGCTGGCCGAGGCCATCTTCAAAGAGGGGCTTAAAAATGTTGCCGCCGGCGCCAACCCGATGGCGATCAAGCGCGGCATCGACGCCGCCGTCGAGGCCGTCGTGGCCGAGCTCAAGGCGATGGCCCAGCCGGTCAAGGGACAGAAGGAAGTCTCCCAGGTTGGCGCCATCGCAGCCAACAACGATCCCGAAATCGGCGCCATGATCGCCAAGGCGATGGATGAGGTCGGCAAAGACGGCGTCATCACCTGCGAGGAAGGGAAGAGCCTGAAGGATGACGTGGAGATCGTCGAGGGGATGCAGTTTGACCGCGGGTACATTTCACCCTACTTCGTGACGAACACCGAGTCGATGGAGGCCGTCCTCGAGGATCCCTACGTCTTCATCTACGAGAAGAAGCTCTCCGCGGTGAAGGATCTCGTTCCGCTGCTCGAGAAGATCGCCAAGAGCGGTCGGTCGATCCTCTTGATCGCCGAGGAAGTGGAAGGCGATGCCCTGGCCACCCTGGTCGTCAACAAGATTCGCGGCACGATCAAGTGCTGTGCCGTCAAGGCGCCGGGCTACGGCGACCGCCGCAAGGCCATGCTCGAGGACATCGCCATTCTCACCGGAGGCCGTGCGATCTTCGAGGATCTCGGAATGGATCTCGAGAAGATCGATCTTTCGGTGCTCGGTCGCGCCAAGAAAATCATCGTCGACAAGGACAACACGACGATTATCGAGGGCGCCGGCGACACAAAGGCTATTCAGGGCCGCATTGCCCAGTTGAAAAAGGAGATCGACGAGACCACGTCCGACTACGACCGCGAGAAGTACCAGGAGCGTCTGGCCAAGCTCTCCGGCGGAATCGCCAAGGTCCTCGTCGGCGGTGCCACCGAAGTTGAGGTGAAAGAGAAGAAGGCCCGTGTCGAGGACGCCCTCCATGCCACCAAAGCGGCCGTCGAGGAGGGGATTCTCCCGGGTGGCGGCGTCGCCCTCGTCCGCTGCATCCGCGTTCTCGAGAAGGGGAAAGGCGGCATTAACGACAAGTGGCTGAAGGGGGACGAGGGCATCGGAGTCGACATCGTCCGCCGGGCCCTCGGCGAGCCGCTCTGCCAGATCGCGGAGAACGCCGGCCATCACGGCCCCGTCGTCCTCCAGAAGGTGCTTGAGGGCAAAGGCGCCTACGGCTTCAACGCGGCCACCGGGGAGTACGTGGACCTCGTCAAAGAGGGCATCATCGATCCGGCCAAGGTCGTCCGGCTCGCCCTCCAGAACGCCGCGGGGGTTGCCGGCCTCATGCTCACAACGGACGCCCTCGTTGCCGAGTTGCCGCAAAAGGAGGAGAAGGCCCCCGCCAGCCACGGCGGTGGAGAGGACGAGATGTATTGATCGTCCGCGCCGAGTCCTGATCGTTCCGGGGGCGGCGAAAGCCGCCCCCTTTTTCGTTGCATCGCGTCTCTCCCCTCGTATGATGTCGCACGTGAGGGACACGGAAGGAGCCCGGGCGACATGTCGTACGTTCCGCGAGAGATCTTCCTGACCAAGGGCGTCGGACGCCACCGAGAGCAGTTGGCCAGCTTTGAGGAAGCCCTGCGCGACGCCCGCATCGCCCGCTTCAATCTCGTTCACGTCTCCAGCATTTTCCCGCCGCACTGCCGCATCATCCCGGTCGCCAAGGGGCTCAGCAAGCTCAAGAGCGGCCAGATCGTCCACGCCGTCGTCGCCCGCAACCAGACCGATGAAAACCGACGCCTTGTCGCGACATCCATCGGCGTGGCCATTCCCGCGGACAAGGCCCAGTACGGGTACCTTTCCGAGCATCATAGCTTCGGCCAAACGGAGGATCAGGCCGGCGATTACGCCGAGGACATCGCCGCCTCCATGCTGGCCACCACGCTGGGCCTGGACTACGACACCGGGGTCAGCTGGGACAAGCGCGAGGAGATCTGGAAGATCAGCGGCCAGATCGTCCGCACGCTGAACATCACGCAGTCCGCCATCGGCAGCCACGGCATGTGGACCACCGTGGTGGCGGCTGCCGTCCTCGTCCCGTAAGGGATAACCCCGGCCATGGCCACGCGGTTCCCCGCCGCCGCCGGGACCTTCTACCCGTCATCCCCGGCCCGTTTGAGGGAGGCGGTCTCCTCGCTTTCCAACTCGAACGTCCCGGAGGATCACGCCTTGGCCCTCATTGTTCCTCACGCCGGGCTGGCTTACTCCGGACGGGTCGCGGGGGAGACCTACGCCCGCACCATCGTCCCCTCGCTTGTCTGCCTCCTCGCCACCAACCACACCGGCTCAGGCCCCCCCTTTTCCGTCTGGCCAGACGGCTCGTGGGAAACGCCGGCCGGCGCGATACCCGTCGACGCCGGCCTGACCCGCGCCCTGCTTTCCGGCTGTCCCGGGGCTCAGGCTGACACGTCGGCCGCGATGGACGAGCATTCCGGCGAAGTCCAGATCCCCTTCATCCTGCACCGCAACCCGTCGGCCCGCTTGGCGGCCGTGACCGTGGGCGCGCACCTCCTTCCCGCCCGGGAGCGCCTGTCCCGATTGAAAGCCTTCGGCAGCGCTCTCGGTCGAGTCCTTCGAGAGGCGGGGGAGCCCGTACTCTGCGTCGCCTCCACGGACATGAGCCATGTGGGCGCCTCGTTTTCCGTGGATCCGCCCCCCGGCCTGACGGCGGACGCCTTCGCCCGGGACCAAGATCAGGCCGCGCTGGCGCCCCTCCTGGCGCTGGATCCGGACGGCTTGGAGCGAATCGTCCGTGAACGCGGCGTTACGATGTGCGGCTGGGGCCCCGTCGTTGCCGTCATCGCCGCCGCGCTCGCGCAGGGCGCGGCTCGCGCGGAGCTCGTCCGTTACGCCACCAGCGCCGACGCCACCGGCGACACGGGCCACGTGGTCGGCTACGCCGGTGTCCGGATCGCCTGAGCCTTGTTCTGCCGGGACTTTCTTCACGTTGACTCCCATCCCCGCCTCCGGTAATCTCCGACATTTCCGGTTCCCAGGCGGAAGCCCCTCCATGCTCAAGCTGAAACGGACGCATTACTGCGGCGACCTCCGAAAATCGCACGCCGGATTGACCGTCGTCCTGAACGGATGGGTCGACGTTCGGCGCGACCACGGGGGGCTTGTGTTCGCCGACCTGAGGGATCGCACGGGAATCGTGCAAGTCGTCTTGAACCCGCAGGCCGGCGCCGAGGCGCATACCCAGGCCGGCGCCCTCCACGCGGGCTATGTCCTGGCCGTCCGCGGCGAAGTCGTGGCACGCCCCGACGGCACCGTCAACCCGCGCCTTCCCACAGGGGAGGTTGAGGTGCGAGCGGTCGAGATGGAGATCCTCAACCCGTCGCTGCCGCTGCCATTCGATGTCTCGTCCGACGACGACCCCTCGCTGGAGGTGCGACTGAAGCACCGCTACCTCGATCTGCGTCGCGCGAAAATGCAACGATTCATCATGGCCCGGAGCCGGATCACCCGCGCGTTCCGCGACTATTTCGACCGCCATGGATTCCTCGAGATCGAGACGCCGTTCCTGGTCCGCTACACCCCCGGCGGGGCGCGCAACTTCGTGGTGCCCAGCCGCCTGCTCCCGGGCAGCTTCTACGCGCTCGCCGAGTCCCCTCAGCTCTTCAAGCAGCTCTTCATGGTCGCCGGGATGGACCGCTATATCCAGATCGTGCGCTGCTTCCGGGACGAGGACCTGCGCGCCGATCGCCAGCCCGAGTTCACTCAGGTCGATCTGGAGATGTCCTTTATCGACGAGATCGATATCATGACCGTGGTGGAGGGGGCGATGGCCGAGGTCTTCCAGAAGACCCTCGGTGTCTCCGTCTCCCTCCCACTTCAGCGCATGACGTACCATGAGGCGATGACGCGGTATGGCTCGGACAAGCCCGATCTCCGGTTCGGCCTCGAGATCGCCGACCTCTCCGACTTGGCCGCACGCTGCGACTTCAATGTCTTCAAGACGGTTCTGACCAAGGGGGGGACCGTCCGCGCCATCGCCACACCCGGATGCGCGACCTATTCCCGCAAGGACATCGACGATCTGACCAAGTTCGCCCAGAGCGTCGGCGCGAAAGGCCTGGTCTGGTGGAAGGTCAAAGGGGACGGGACCTTCGAATCGTCCATGGCCAAGTTCGTTCCCGCCGACGTTCAGAAGGAGATGACGGCGCGGGTGGGCGCGAAGCCGGGCGACCTGATCCTTGCCGTGGCGGACGCCTGGGAACCGGCGCTCACGGTCTGCGGCGCCCTTCGCCTCCACTTCCGCGACCGCCTCGGCTTGGCGAAGCCCGGCGACTGGCGTCTGCTTTGGGTGGTCGACTTCCCGCTCTTCGAGTATAGCGCCGAGGAGAATCGGATCGTCGCCCGGCACCACCCATTCACCTCCCCGAATCCGGAGGACCTGGACTCGCTCGAAAGCAATCCGGCCGCCGTACGCGCCCGCGCCTACGATCTCGTGCTCAATGGCAACGAGATCGGCGGCGGCAGCATCCGAATCCACCGCCGGGACGTCCAACAGCGCGTCTTCCGCCTTCTCGGGATCTCCGACGAGCAGGCGAAGGAAAAATTCGGCTTTCTGCTCGAGGCGCTGCAGTATGGGGCGCCTCCGCATGGCGGCATCGCCCTCGGCCTAGACCGCGTAGTTGCGCTTCTCACCGGCGCGGAGTCCATCCGCGAGGTCGTTGCTTACCCGAAGACACAGAAGGGGCAGGACTTGATGAACGGGGCGCCGTCTCCGATCGACGAGAAGCAGCTTCAGGACCTCTCCATCCGGGTCGTGCCTCCCCCGGCACCCGTACTAACGCCCGGCGCCCCGAAGCCCGTCTGACCGCCGCCACCGAATCCTCCGTTCCGGGCGGGAGTCCATCTTGACTCCGCACCGCCGTCCCGCTAGAGTCACCGTTCCGCAGCGGCCCCTGTTCGGCCAGGCCCGCGGAAAGGAGCGCACATGGCGGTCATCATCCTCCCCGACGGCAGCCGTCGCGAGTTCCCCGATGGGATCACGCCCCTCGACGTCGCCCGTTCGATCGGCCCGCGCTTGGCCCGGGACGCCGTTGCGGCCGTCGCAAATGGGGTGACAGTCGACCTTTCCCGACCGCTGGCGGGAGAGGTGCGTCTCGCCCTCCTGACCGAACAGATGCCGGAATCCCTCGCGGTGCTCCGTCACAGCGCCGCTCACATCATGGCCAGCGCCGTCCGCCGCCTCTATCCGAACGCCCGGTTTTGGGTCGGCCCGTCCATCGAAAACGGGTTCTACTACGACATCGATATCGGCGGCTCCTTCCGGCCCGACGACCTCGCTCGCATCGAAACCGAGATGACGGCGATCGTGAAGGAGGATGTCCCCTTCGAGCGGACCGAGCGCAGCCGCGAGGACGCCCTGCGCTGGGCGACGGAATCGGGCCAGACCTACAAGCTAGATCTCATCCGCAGCCTTCCCGAAGGGGCCCCGATCTCCTTCTATCGAAACGGCGACTTCACCGACCTCTGCACGGGTCCGCATATCCCCTCGACCGGGCGCCTTCGCGCATTCAAGCTCTTGAGCGTGACCGGCGCCTACTACCAAGGCGACGCCACGAAACCGATGCTTCAGCGCCTCTATGGGACCGCCTTCTTCAAGCCGGAGGATCTCGCCGCGCATCTCCAAGCCCGCGACGAGGCCGAGAAGCGGGATCACCGCCGAATTGGAGTCGATCTCGACCTCTTCAGCGTTCATCCCGACTCCGTCGGCGGGGGGCTCATTCACTGGCACCCGAACGGAGGCCGGATCCGGATGATCGTCGAGGACTTCTGGAGAGCCCTCCATCGACGCGATGGCTACGAGTTCGTCTACACCCCGCACATCGCCAGCGAGGAGATTTATAAGACCAGCGGACACATCGAGAAGTTCCAGGACATGCTCTACTCGCCGATGGACATCGACGGCCGTCCTTACCGGGTCAAGCCGATGAACTGCCCCGGCCACATCCTCATTTACAAGTCCCGCCTCCGATCCTACCGCGACCTGCCGATCCGCATGGCCGAGCTGGGCACGGTCTACCGCTACGAGCAAAGCGGCGAGCTCCATGGGCTTAAGCGCGTTCGCGGCTTTACCCAGGACGACGCACACATCTTCTGTACGCCTGAGCAGCTTGAGTCCGAAATCCTCGGCGTCTTTCGCCTCATGGTCGAGTTTCTTGGGACTTTCGGTTTCCAAGGCTATCACATCTTCCTCGCCACCCGCCCCGAGAAGCACATCGGCTCCGCCGAAGACTGGGATCGCGCGATCGCCAGCCTGCGCGCCGCCCTCGACAAGACCGGGTACCCGTACGATGTCGACCCGGGCGGCGGGGCCTTCTACGGGCCGAAGATCGATGTCAAGATCAAGGACGCCATCGGCCGGGAATGGCAATGCTCGACCATTCAATTCGATTTCAACCTGCCCGTTCGCTTCGACATCGAGTACCGCGGCGCCGACGGCCGGGCTCACCGGCCCTACATGGTCCACCGCGCCATCATGGGGTCCCTGGAGCGATTCTTCGGGGTCCTGATCGAGCACTACGGCGGGGCGTTTCCGCTCTGGCTCGCTCCCGTCCAAATCGCCGTCATCCCCATTACCGAGAAGGAACTGGCCGCGGCGGAAGCCGTCGGTCGCACGCTGGCCTCCCAGGGATATCGTGTCGAGGTCAACCGCGACAACGAGCGCATCAGCTACAAAATTCGTCAAGCCACGCTCCAAAAGGTACCCTACATGGCGGTGGTGGGGGCTCGCGAAGCGGCGGCGGGAATGGTCTCCGTTCGGGAGCGTTCCGGCAAGGACCTGGGCGCCATGCCCCTCAATGCGTTTCTCGCGCGCCTGGACAGCGACCGGTCGCATCCCGGATCGGGCGTTCGCCCTTGACCTGACAGGCCGTTTTGCCTATGATGTCCGCCCCTCGGCGCCTTGCGTGAGGCGTTGGGCAAGGTCCTCAAACCTGACGACAGTCGGAGGATTCGACATCAAGGGGGATTTTCGGATCAACGAGCAGATCCGCGTCCGCCAAGTCCGCCTCATTGATGAGGCCGGCACGCAGGTGGGGGTCGTACTCACCGAGGACGCGAGGCGGCTGGCGACTGAGCGGGGCTACGATCTCGTCGAGGTGGCGCCCGACGCCAATCCGCCCGTCTGCAAGCTCCTCAACTTCGGCAAGTTCAAGTACCAGATGAACAAGAGGAGCCACCAGACCAAGCGAAAACAACATCGCCAGCAGCTGAAGGAGATCCGGCTGCGGCCGATCACGGAAGAGCACGATCTCCAGACCAAGATCAAGCACTCACGCGGTTTCCTTGCGAAGGGCGACAAGGTCCAGGTCAACATGGTTTTCAAGGGCCGCGAGGTCGTTCATCGCGAAATCGGGTTGAATCTCCTGAATCGGTTCATCAAGGATCTCGAGGACATCAGCAAGGTGGAAAAGGGCCCCACGACGGAAGGGCACCGGCTCACCCTGACGCTGGCGCCGAAACACGTGGCGGCTCCGCCCTCCGCGTGAGAGACACGAGCGGCTCCGAGCGAGGATCCCCAACATGCCGAAAATGAAGACGAACAAGGCCGTCCTGAAGCGGTTCCGCGTCACGGCTCGCGGCAAGGTCCTTTTCCGCCATGCCGGGAAGGCCCATCTGCTCTCCGCCAAGAACGCCAAACGCCGCCGCCACATGCGGCGCCCCGGTCGGCTGCACACCTTCAACTCGCGTATTATTAGGCGCCTGTCCGGACAGGAATCGTCCGCCGCACCGAATCCGCCGCCGAAGCCGGACGCGTCCGGCGCGACCTCGTAAACCCGCGCCGGCACCGCCGTGCGCTATTCTTGGCCCGACCGCCCTGCACGACGGGGCGTCAGTCGAAGGAGACACCGTGAGAGCCCGCAGCGCCGTACCTCGCACCGCCCGACGTAACAAGATCCTGAAGGCCGCTCGTGGTCAGCGCGGCGGACGCCACCGACAATACAAGCTGGCCATGGAGACCGTGCGCCGTGGTCGCGTCTATTCCTTCATCGGGCGTCGTCTTCGCAAGCGGGACTTCCGCCGGCTCTGGATCGTGCGCATCGGGGCCGCGCTGGAGGGGTCCGGGCTCGCCTACAGCCGATTCATGAACGGCCTTCGCCGGGCCGACATCCCCCTGGACCGCAAGATGCTCTCCGAGATCGCTATCCACGACCCGAAAGCCTTCGGCGAGTTGATCAATGCCGCCCGCAAGGCCTTAGGCACTTGATCGAACGACTCCCTTGGGAACGGAGCCGGGGCGACTCTCGTCGCCCCGTTTTTTCATGAGTGATCTCCAGGACCGGATTCGAGCCTTTGACTCCGACGCCCGGGCGGCTTTCGCACAAGCCACCACGGCGGAAGCCCTCGACCGGATCGAACGCGACCTCCTCGGACGCGCGGGGCGAATCCGGGACCTCTTTAAAGGCGTGGTGGCGCTTCCTGCAGATCAGCGAGGCCCCGCCGGCGCCGCCCTCAACCGGCTCAAGACGGAGCTGGAAGCCGTCTTGGCTTCGCGCCGCCAAGCATTGGCTGCAGCCCCGGCGGCGCTCGCGACCGACACCCCCCGCTTCGATGTCACTCTTCCCGGGCGCCCCCCGCGGCTGGGCGGCCGTCATCCCATCTACGCCACCCTCGACGCCATCCTCCGCGTCTTCGAAAAGCTTGGATTCGACGTCGCGCGCGGCCCCGAGATTGAAACGGAGTGGTTCAACTTCGAGGCGCTCAACATTCCGCTCGAGCACCCGGCCCATGATCAGTGGGACACCTACTATCTTGACACGCAGCGGCTGCTTCGAAGCCACACGTCGCCCGTCCAGATCCGAACCATGCAGCGCCTGAAGCCACCGCTTCGGATCGTGGCGCCCGGCCGCGTCTTCCGCCCCGACACCATCGACGCCAGCCATGCCCAGATGTTCCACCAGGTCGAAGGCCTGATGGTGGGGGAGCGCGTCAGTTTTGCCGACCTGAAGGGCGTTCTGACCATCTTTGCCCGCGAGTACTTCGGGCCGGAGACGGTGATGCGCTTCCGTCCCTCGTTCTTCCCGTTCACCGAGCCCAGCGCGGAGGTGGATATCTCCTGCTTCCTCTGCGCCGGGAAGGGGTGTCCGGCGTGCAAGCAGCGAGGCTGGATGGAGATCCTGGGCGCCGGCATGGTGCACCCCCGGGTCTTCGAGGCCGTCGGATATGACCCCGAGGCGGTCAGCGGGTTCGCCTTCGGCATGGGCGTCGAGCGCATCGCCATGCTCCGCCATGGGATACGGGACATCCGCCTTTTCACCGAGAATCACGCCCGCTTTCTCGAGCAGTTCAAGTGACTTGAGCCGGGCCTGGACACGCGTCACGTATTCCGGCCCGGCGCGCCCGGCGCCACCTGTGGGTGCAAGCCGAAGTCGTGCTTGGACCCGACCGGGATCCCGTTCGCAGCCCCCACCTGTACGAGCGGGGCAACCCCGCACCCCGGCTCGATCGATTCCCGCCGGATATGCGTGACAGGGTCACCGCCTGCCGTTCATATAAACGCAGGAGGCGAACATGGCCGTTCGGCTCGGTACGCTCCTGCTGCTGGCCGGCGCCCTCCCGCTCCCCGCACCCGCCGAAACCTCCGCCCTCTGGGGAGCCTCCGGCGAAAAATGGGATCCCAAGGGACGTCTCCCCGATTTCTCTTTCGCCGGCTACCGCATGGGGGAGACTCCCATCCCCGAGCCACCGGCGAAGGCCAGCGTGAAAGATTTCGGGGCGAAGGGCGACGGCAAGACCGATGACACAAAGGCCTTCCAGGCGGCCCTCGAAAAAACGCGCGACGGCGCCCTGCTTGTCCCCTCCGGCCGATACGTCATTACTGATTTCCTTAACATCGCCCGGAGCGGCGTCGTCCTCCGGGGCGCAGGCCCCGACAAAACCACGCTCTTTTTTCCCAAGCCGCTCAATGACATCAAGCCCAACTGGGGCGCGACCACCACGGGTCGGAAAACAAGCAACTATTCCTGGCAGGGCGGGTACATCCAGATCCTCGGCGGCGCGGGCAGCATCCGGCTCGCCGGCGTCGCCGAAAAGGCGGTTCGGGGAACCCAGATCGTCGTCCTGGACAAGGCCGTCGGTCTCAAGCCCGGCGACTGTGTCGACTTCCGACAGGAGGAGAGCGGCGGCAACGCCCTTGCAACGTATCTCTACAACAACCAGGCCGGCCCTCTCGATAAGTTGCTCAATCGCGCCCGGACCAGCTTCGTCTCCCGCGTCGTAGCCGTCGAGGGCCCCCGACTCACGCTCGAGCGAGTTCTGCGGACGGATTTGTCGCCCGAGTTCAAAGCCGCCGCGTTCGCCTTCGAGCCCTCCGTGACGGATTCAGGGGTGGAGCGGCTGGCCTTTGAGTTCCCGCCCGACAACTACGCCGGAGAGTTCACGGAGCTCGGGTACAACCCGGTCGTCATCAACGCCTCCCATTGCTGGATTCGCGACATCAAGGTCGTCAACGGAGACAGCGGACCCTACATTAACGGAAAATTCAACACCGTCCGGGGCGTCCTCTTCGAGGCGACCCGGACGGCCGACCGCACCGGCTGCATCGGCCATCACGGCATCAGTTGCTATGGCGACGACAATTTAGTCGAGGACTTCGAGTTCCGCTGCAAGTATGTGCACGACCTCAGTGTGGAACACTCGGCGGGCAACGTCTTTCGTCGCGGCAGGGGCGTCGACATGTGCTTCGACCACCACAAGAAGGCTCCGCACGCGAACCTCTTCACCGCGATCGATCTCGGCGATGGGCGGCGGATGTATCGGAGCGGCGGCGGGGAGGCCCTCGGGAAGCACAGCGCCGCGTGGGGGACGTTTTGGAACCTTCGCGCCCGTATTCCCGTTAAATACCCGGCCGAGTCGTTCGGACCGGACCTGATGAATTTCGTGGGCGTCTTCTCGAATGAGAGCCCGATTCTCGACAAGGACGGGAAGTGGTGGGAGCCGATCCCCCCGGAGCGTCTCGTCCCGCAAGATCTATACGAGGCCCAGCTCGTGCGGCGCCTCAAGCGGCCTCCGGCCCCCGGTCGCCCGGCTGCGGCCACGGCGGCCGACAAGCCGGCTCGCCCCGGCGTCCCGCCCCGACCGCAGGCATCCGTTGCCGTCCTGGCGGCCTGGGACGAACGCCTTCAATCGCGCCTTCGCGCCGCGCTGGCGGCCGGACGCCCCCCCCGATTTGCATTCGCCTCTCTGGGCGGCGACGTCCAGGCGACGGCCCTCGACTCGGACGGGCAACTCCGGGCGACGGGGGGAGGCGTCTCCGCCCGGATCCCCTGGTCGGCCCTCTCGCTGTCCGATCGCCGCAGCCTCTCCGCCGCGCTGGCGGAAAGCGAATTGCCCGAGGACCTCGCCGTCGCGGCCTTCTTCGCCCTGGCGACAGGCGATGGGGGCGCGAATGACCTCCTGCGCCGACTGCCCAATGCGGTCTCGAGCGAGATCCAATCCCTGTTCAAGTAAGTCGCACCCCTGCGCTCGCGAGGATCAACCCCGGCGCCAATGCTCCGGCGCGCGACCTCGTGCCGGGTCGGTCCTTACGGCGCCGGCCCGATGTACCCCGTCGACAGCGCAACATCATCGTACCAGACGGTATTGTCTTTCGCGGCCTGGTGGACGTAGACGCCGAGATCGAACCGCTTGATCCGCACGGCGTCCGAGGACCGCCAGCGAAAGCCCGTGTAGTGGATGTACAGGCGCCCGTCGATCCAGGCGGCCAACTCACCGTCCGCCTTCCCGGGCGAGTTGGCCCGAATCATGTGCTCGAGGCAGTACCATTGCCCACGCTTGAGTGCAACCCGCTGGGCCGATTCCGCCTCGAGATTGTTCCCCCAGTAGTTCCCGTCCCGGTCCCGCGCCATGTCCATCCAATAGGTGTAGAGAAACATGCGACCGGGCGGGGGGAGGCGGCCCCAGTCCCTCCAGGGCTCGAAGCTGCTGGTGAAGCGGTCGTCGCCCGCCGGGCGCTTGCCCGCCTGCCCCATCTGCGCCCACTTGTCGGTGCCGGCCACCCCAGCCAAGCCGCCGCCGACGTGGTGCAGGTTGCCCTGGTCGTAGTCCTCCGCGAAGCGGATGTAGCGGCGGAAGTAAACGCGTTCATGGCCCTCCGGGCCGAGCCATCCGGAGGCGCCGGCGCCGGACTCCTTCCCGTCCCGTGCCGGGGCGGTGCACTGGAAGGCACCGCGGCCCGACCGAGCGAGCTTCGGGTCAAGGACCACGCGAGCCACCCCCCCCTTCTTCCCGCGGATCTCGAAGTACTTCGAAAGCGAGTCCGGGGTCTCGAAGTCGTCGCTGAAGAGGAGCATCCCGGGCTGTTGCAGGGCCGCCAGGGCCTTCCGGTCGGAACGGCTGGTTTCGGTCGCCAAATGGGGCGCGTACTCCTGGGCCGGGGCCGAGACGGCGGCGGCCAGCGCCGCGGCGAGGGCGGGGGTTCGCATGGTCAGTTTCCCTCCAATGCACCCGCGTCGGGCGCCTTGCCCTTGAACCCGCCCGGCTCGCACCCGGGCAAGGGCCGTTTCGGGAAAGCGGAGGAAAGGTCCCAGCCGGCATCGACAGCCGGGCTGCCGGGGAGCGGGCGGTGGTCGGTGGCGAGCGGCCCGGCGTCCGGGACATAGATCGAATGAGGCTCCCGAGAGGGGTCGTCCGGCCAAGGCCGGTTGCCGCCCGAGACGACGTTGTAGTCCGCCGTGAAGTTGACCGGCGCATCGACGCGCCAATTCCTGAAAAAGCCCTTGCCGGCGAAGAGGTTGTTGTAGAAGTGCCACTTCGGGGCCCCGATCCCGTGGCTCTTGTTGAAGCTGCTATAGATCACGGCGGCGTCTCCGCCGATCACCGTGTTGTGGTAGACGTACCCCTCGGCGGGCGAGTCGTCCATGCTGAACCAGAGGTTGAAGGGCTCCCCCCCCTCCAGCACGTTGCGGTAGATGAAGACCGGCCCGATCCGCGGGAGCTTGAAGCGGAGACCGCCGTGCGTCTGGCGCAGGGTGTTGTGGTGGACGCGAACGTCGATACACCCCGCGCCCAGCTCGAGTCCGGAGTCGCGCGTTCGCTCGATGACGTTGCCGGCGATCTCGGTGCCTTTTCCGTCCTCGGGGTGGGCGAGCGGGATGTCGAGGGACTCGACCGAGTAGTCACCGAGCGCGATGCCGTCGAAGGTTTCGACGATGTGGTTCTCCAGGACCCGGTTGTCGGCGCCGGCCCGGAAAATCGAGACGCCGATCCGGTCGTAGTAACCGACGTTCTTGTGGATCTTCCAGATCTCGTAAAGCGCCTTGGACCCGCCGACGGGGGACCACGTCTCGAAGGCGCCGCGGGCGATGCGATTCTTCTCGATCCGGCAGGCCGCGGCCCCCTCTCCGATGAGGACGCCGGTCCGCTCCCAGGGGCCGATCGTGCAGTCTGAAACAGTGCAACGCGACGAGCGGCCGAGCAGGGCGACGCCGATGAAGCCGCGGGATACCGTGACGCTTCGAAGCCCGGCCCCCGCGGCGCCCCGAAAGGCGACGACCGGTTCCGCGGTCCAGAGGACGCGCCACGCGCGGGTGCGGGGGTCGGCGTCGCCGGCGAGGTGGACATAAGCCGTTTTGTCGGAGGCGCTATACATCCAGAGCGCGCGGAGGTGCTCCCACTGGCCCAGCGGGGGGCCGGAGGCCAGGAGCGTCTTCCAGGACCAGGGGCCGCCTCCCTCGGCGCGGCGCCGGTCGATCTCGGCGACGATCCGGTCGTCCAGGATCAGGGCCTGAGGCTTGCGCCCGGCGGGGAATCGGTAGACGCCCCGTCCGATCTCCGGCGCGGGCGCCCAATCGGCGCTCAACGGCTCCGAGGGGTCCAGGACGGCGCCGGGCAGGCCCCGGACCTCGATCGGCTTGGCGATCGTGACGGTCTCCCGGTAGACGCCATTCGCGAGGACGAGCGTATCGCCGTCGTCGGCCGCCTGGATGGCCGGGGCAAGGACCGGTCGGCCGGCGGGGTCCGGAGCCAAGACGATCTCGCGCGCCGTCGCGGGCAGGCCGAGGAAGAGGGCGAGGAGCGGAGCGGCCGGGCCGCGCATGCGGGGTCGTGTCATCTTTCGCCTCCAAGGGGGCGACGCCGGCCGGGAAGCGGGCGCCCCGTCCCCGGTTACGCGGGGCCGTTTCGACGACCGGCCTCGATCCATGCCAGCGCCTCGCGCGCCCGATCGGCCGTCTCCGGCGACGGGTCCGCGTCGAGGGTGTCCAGCAGGTGCTGGTAGGCCGCGGCGACCTGTCCCTGCCGGAGCCGCATCAGGCCAAGCTGGAGTAGGGCCTCCGCGCGATCGCCGGCCGCCCCGCGCCGGGCCAGGCAGCGGCGCAGGAGGCGCCCGGCGGCGACGGCGTAGCCGGCGTCCTCCATCCAGCCGGCCAGTTGCGCGCACTCGCGGGGCGAGAGCGCGTCCAGGGCGCGGTCGTCCAAGCGGGCGGCCGCGGCGAGCGCCGCCGGCGCGTCGCCGGCAGCCAGCTCCAGGCGCAACCGCTCCAGCGGGGGCAAGGGCTCGGCGGCCCCGGCCTCCAGGTCCGTTTCGCGGCGCAGGCGTCCGGTCCACGGCCACTGCCAGGCCAAGCGTTCCCCGGTGCGGGCGACGAGCAGGCCCGCGATAAAGCCCCCGATGTGGGCCCCGTACGCCACGCCGGACTGCGCGCCGATGAAGAAGGGGAGAAGGTTGTCGATGACGAGGTAAAAGCCCAAGACCCAGCGGGAGGGGAGGTGGACGACGTCGAACAGGATGGGGAAAAGAAAGACGAAGGCCTTCACACGGTTGCGCGGGAAGAGGACGAAGTAGAGGCCGAGAACACCCGAGATGGCGCCGGAGGCCCCGACGAGGGGGATCATCGACCCGCGCGCGAAGAGCGAGAAGAAGAGGGTCGCCGCCGCCCCCGTCAGGATGTAAACGGCCAAGTAGGGGAGGCGGCCGAGCCGGTGCTCGCAGTTGTCCCCGTAGATCCAGAGGAAGAGCATGTTCCCGGCAAGGTGAAGGAACCCGGCGTGCAGGAACATCGAGGCAACGAGGTCACCGAGGGCGGGGGCTCCGGGTTTGAACCCGTACTCGAAGACGACGAGGTCGTAGGCGCTCGTCGAGGCGAGGAGGGCGACCGGGTCGGCGTTGCGCGGCAGATGCGGCAGCACGGCGCGGAGATACTCGGCGAAGCGGGGGTCCGAGGGGTCGGCGGCCGTTCCGGAGAGCGGCAGGGTCACCAGCGCGAAAACCGCCAAGTTGGCGGCAATCAGCAGGAAGTTAACCCACGGCGTGAAGTGACGGGGATTCGGGGTGTCGCCGATCGGGAGCAGCACAGGACCGGGTTCCGATTACGGGGCCGGGAGGCGGTCGGCGCTGCCGGAATTCTAGCGGGCGGCGAGCGGCAACGCAATGCGGGGCCGGCAACAAGTCATACCCCATTTTTCGGCTAAAATAGCGTAGATCGCCTTTCGAGTCTGAGCAAATTTCATCTTCCTATCGCCCGCTCCCGCGGCACGCCGCGCGCGCCGGGAACTCCCCACGCCTCTGACCGGCCGGTATTTTGCCGCGCCCCGCGCCCCCCTCACCACCCCCGCTGTGCACGTCCATTCGCCAGCCCCACGCACTCACATGAACCGTCCGCTCGCTGGGGATTCGGAAGGCGATCAGAAAGTCCGGGATGACTTGGAAGGGGGGCCGCCCGATTGACGGCAATCGATTCCCGGTGTATGTATGGAACGCGAGGGCTCGCCCATGTCACCGCTGCTGGCCGGTCTCTTGATCGCGCTTCGCGCCGCTGCGGCGGCCCCCGCGCCTCCGCGTCCGGTCGTCGAGGTCTCTTTCGACGCCCATCCCGACGGGCCGTACACCGACGCCTTCGTCCGGGCCGACTGGCCGGACGTGCGATGGGTCGGCCTTGCCGGCCGAGCCACTCTGGTCTCGGAAAAGGGCTGGGCCGGAGGCCGGTGTCTGCAGATCGTCTACCCGAAGGGGTCCGTCGGGCCCGGCGAGGGCGGCGGCCAGTTCCTGGTCCGCCTCCCGCCGCGTGCCGAGTACTGCCTTGACTACTACCTGATGTTCCGCGAGGGGTTTGACTTCCGGCTTGGAGGGAAGCTCCCCGGCCTGTGCGGCGGGAGGTGCAACACGGGGGGCGACAAGCCGACCGGCGACGGCTGGAGTGCCCGGTACATGTGGAAGAAGGCCGGCGGGCTGATCCTCTATCTCTACCATCTGGACCAGCCTACGCGATACGGAGAGGGGCTGAATTGCGAGGGGGTAACCTTCAACCCCGGCCAGTGGTATCGCGTCACCCAGCTGGTCCGGGTCAACGCCCCCGGCGCACGGGACGGCCGGGTCCAGGTCTGGGTCGACAGGAAGCCCGTTCTCGAGCGAAGCGACATCCGCTACCGGAGCGTCGAGGGGGCGTTAGCCGACCATTTCTATTTCTCGACTTTCCATGGCGGGAACAGTCCCGACTGGGGGCCGACGGCCGACTCCGTCGCGTGTTTCGACCACTTCCGGATCTATGAGCAGGTCGAGGGAGTACTGGCGCAAGATCTGAGGGCGGCGCGGCGTCCGGTGGCGGCGAGCGCGGCGACCGTCCCGCGCGCGGAACCGAAACCGCGCCGCGTGCCCCGTCCCGGGGCTGTCGAGGTTTGGGACTCCCGGCTGCAGGCACGCGTGCGCGAAGCCGTGGCAGGCGCGCGGCGCATCGACTTCCACTTCTCCGGCGTTGGGCGGGTCTCCCGGGTCCGCGCCCTTGGCGAGGACGGCGGACTCCAGTTGCAGGCCGGGGGAAGCGCGTTCGCCTTCGCGTGGACGGCGCTGTCGATGACGGACCGGGCCCGGCTCGCCGCCGCGCTGGCGGAGGAGGGGACCGACGCCGACCGGGCCGTGGCGGCCTTCTTCGGCCTTGCCAGCGGCTCGGCGGCGGACGCCGAGCCGCTGCTTCGTCGGCTGCCCGAGGCGGAAGCCCGGGCGGTTCAGGAGGGCTTCGAGTAGAGGCGCGATTTCGCCTTGCCTTTAGTAACATATGTGTTATTATTTGTGCCGCTCGCGAGGCGCCGCCGGCGCCCGGGACGGCCTCGGAGGAGGCTTTCCATGACGCATCCGTATCGTGCCTGGGTGGAGGATCTGGACCGCCTGTCGGCCCAGGGGCGATCGCTTCCCCTCGGCGGGTTCCCCGACACCGCGCATCCTGAGAGGCGCAAAGGCGCCCCCCGCGTGCTGCTTTTCTCGCCCCATCCCGACGACGAGTGCATCACCGGCGCCCTGCCGCTTCGTCTCCTGCGGGAGCGCGGCGCGGATGTCGTCAACGTCGCCGTCACGCAGGGCAGCCTCAAAGAACGACAGGCCGCCCGTTGGGACGAGATGGAGGCCGCCTGCCGCTTTCTCGGCTTTGACGTTCTCCCGACGATGCCCAACGGCCTCGAGCAAATCAACCCGCGTGCCCGCGAGGGCGACTCGGCCCGCTGGGCGCAGTCGGTCCATGTTATCGCCGACATCCTGGTCCGCGAGCGGCCCAAGATCGTCTTTCTCCCGCACGCAACCGACTGGAACGCGACCCATATCGGGACGCATCTCCTCGTCGTCGACGCCCTGGCCACCCTCGGGCCGGACGTTGACGTCCTCGCCGTGGAGACGGAGTTCTGGGCGCCGATGCTGGATCCCAACCTCATGATCGAATCCAGCCTCGACGACGTGGCCGACCTCGTAGCCGCCGTATCGTTCCATGCGGGCGAGGTCGCGCGAAACCCCTACCACTTGTCGCTGCCGGCCTGGATGCAGGACAACGTCCGCCGAGGCGGGGAGGTGGTGGGGGGACAGGGGGCGGCCGCCCCCGATTACCGTTTCGCCACGCTCTACCGGCTGCGCCGGTGGGCCGCAGGCGGCTGGCAGGAGGTCCTGCAGCACGGCCGCATGGTCGGGAAGTCCGACAGCCTGGACTGGCTGGCCTGACCCGCACGCGCAGCCGTTCGGGGGTGCGCGGCCTACGTCGCATCGTCGCGTCCGGGTGGGAATCAGCGCCGGCGCCCTGCGGATTCTCGTTCGCGGCGTGTGCGTGACGGGCTCAAGGCAAAGCCGTTCGACGCCAGGTCCGACCTGAACGGCCCCGCGGCGGCGGACCGGCCGCTCCTCACCTCCGGCGGGGCCGATCGGAAGGAGTTCGGGTTATGCAGGTGATCATTCGTCCGACGCGCGAAGACGCCTCGCGCCTCGCCGCCCGCCTCATCGCAAAGGCGCTCCGCGCGAAGCCCTCGCTCGTCCTCGGCCTCGCCACCGGCCGCACCATGGAGCGCCTCTACGCCCTCCTGGTCGCCATGCACCGCGACGAGGGGTTGGACTTCTCCCTCTGCCGGACCTTCAACCTTGACGAGTACATCGGGCTCCCCCCGACGCACGAGAACTCCTATCGCTACTACATGAACGATCACCTCTTCCGGCACATCAACATCGATCCCCGGAACACGCACCTGCCGGACGGGATGGCGGCGGACCTGGGGGCGGCCTGCCGGCGCTACGAGGAGGAGATCGCGGAGGCCGGCGGCATCGATCTCCAGCTCCTCGGCATCGGCCGCGCAGGCCACATCGGCTTCAACGAGCCGCTCTCCGCGCTCCGGTCCCGCACGCGGGACAAGAGCCTGACGCCGGTGACCATCGCCGAGAACTCGACGCTCTTCAAGGACCCGACGATGATGCCCCGGCGGGCGCTCACGATGGGGGTGGGAACGATCCTCGAGTGCAAGCGGCTTCTCGTGCTCGTCACGGGCGAAAGCAAGGCGGCCGTCCTCGCCCGGGCCGTCGAGGGGCCCATCACCTCGATGATCTCCGCCAGCGCCATCCAGCTCCACCCGAACTGCACCGTCATCGTCGACGAGGACGCCGCGAAAGATCTGCAGGAGAAAGACTACTATCGGTGGATCTTCGAGAACGAGCCGGAGTGGGGAGAGTTTCGGGAGTCGAATTGAGAGGTGAAATTGAAAGGCGCCCCGCAAGAGGTTGAAGGACGGAGCCCCCGACGGGGGGATCGCGGGCGACCGCCCGCCTTCGCGCTTCGTGCTACGTCAGTCAAGCTAGGGTCGCCCTCGCTTGGTGCGGAGTCTCGTGCCGGGGAGGGGACATGTTCCAACCCGGACACCGCCATATCTGTCGTCCGCCCGCTCGCCACCGAAGGCGAGCTTTGATCCCGGTCAAGAAAGGGAGAACTCGCAACCCGTTCCCGGAGTGGAGCCGGGGGCCGGAGTGTCCTGCTTGGGACGCATGGCCCGATTAACGGGCGTTGGGGAGTCCTAGCCGCCGATTCCTGACAGGTAGGCCGCCACGATGCCGGCCGTCGGCTTCTTCGCGAGCAGGGTCGAGAGATCCCGCCCCGACTCGATCGCCTTCCGCGCCGCCCCCGCGGCCGACGCGTCTCCCACGAAGCTCGCGCCCACCAACCGCCCCTCCCGGAAGACGAACCCCCGGTAGGACGTCCCCGCGGACTCCGCGACCGCCACATGGGACCGGTCCGGCGGGCTGAAAACGCCGAGGCTGACCACGTCGATGTCGAGCACCTTCAGCGTAAACGCGCGCGGCACGGCGCCGAACGTCGCGCGGAGGCCCGCCGCGTTCATGCCCGCGATCTGGCCCTGGCCTTGGGCGACAACCCAGCTCCCGTAGAGGACGCCGCGGTGCTCGGCGGCGTCGCCGGCGGCGTAGATGCCGGCGGCCGTCGTCTCCAGGCGGTCGTCGACCACCACACCGCGCCTCACCTCGAGCCCCGCGTCCTTGGCGAGCGAAATCGTTGGCCGGACGCCGGTGGCGAGAATGACCGCGTCCGCCGGGATCGCGGCGCCGTCCTCGAGCCGGACCTCCGACACGCGGCCGGCGCCGGCCAGCTCCCGCACGCGAGCGTTCGTCCGCAGGCGGACGCCGATCGCGGCGAGGTGGGCGGCGAGGGCGGCGCCGCCCACCGGGTCGAGCTGGCTTTGCATCAGATGCCCGGCGTTCTCGAGGACGGTCACGTCGGCCTTCCGGCGGGCGAGCGCCCCGGCGGTCTCGAGCCCGAGCAGACCGCCCCCGACGCAGACCACACGGGCGCCTGGTCGCGCGGCCTCCAGGATCCGGTCGGCGTCCTCGATCGTGCGCAGCGCGAAGACGCCGGGGCGCGACGCCCCGGGGACGGGCGGCACGAACGGGTCGGCCCCGGTCGCGAGGATCAGCCGGTCGTAGGGGATCTGCCCGACGCCGGCCAATGCGACCGCGTGCCCGGCCGGATCGACCCGATCCACGGCGACCCCGCGGCGGAGCTCGATCTTCTGCTCCGCATACCAGGACTCCGGGTGGAGGGGGAGGGCGTCGCGCTTCACGTCGCCCGCGAGGTAGCGGGTCAGGTTGATTCGGTGGTAGGGAAGCGAAGGCTCCTTCGCGAGCAGGAGGATCGAGGCTGAGGGATTGGCGCGGCGGGCCGCCTCGGCGGCCGCGACCCCGGCGGCGCCCGCGCCGACGACGACGATGCGGACGGCGGCCGCAGCGCCGTTAACGACCGTTTCGGGGAGCTCCTCGAAGGCCTCGCGCGAGGCGTCGCAGACGGGGCAGCTCTCGGGCGGCTCCGGCCCCTCGCCAACCCATCCGCAGACGAGACACTTCCAGCGCTTGGAGGCCGGCGGAAGGAACGTGGAGGGCTCGAAGGCCGACCGGTCAGCCCCGCAGGCCGGGCAGCCCTCCGGGGGCTTCGAGCCGTCATGGACGTAGCCGCAGACGGTGCAGCGCCACGCCTTGGCCGGGGCGTCCATCATGGTCGGATGCTCACTTGATTTCGATGAAGCGGTCCTTTTTCGCCCCGCAGACCGGGCAGGTGTCGGGCGCGCCGCCGATCTCGGTGTGGCCGCAGAATGGGCAGACGAAGATCGGCGCGGCCGGAAGGTCCTTTTTCGCCTTCGCCGCCGCGAGCGCCTCGGTGTAGAGGCGGTGATGCGTCCGCTCGACGGCCATCGCATGCCGGAAGGTCGTGAGCGCGGCCGCGTTCTGCTCCGCCTCGGCGGCCTTGACGAAGCCGGGGTACATCGACTCGAACTCGTGCGCCTCGCCGGCGGCGGCGGCCTCGAGGTTCGTGACCGTGTCGCCGACGCCCTGCAGCACGCGCAGGTGGGCGTGGGCGTGGATGGTCTCCGCCTCGGCGGCGGCGCGGAAGAGCTTCGCGATCTGGGGAAACCCCTCGGCATCCGCCTTCTTCGCGAAGGCGAGGTATTTCCGGTTGGCCTGGCTTTCCCCGGCGAAGGCGGCCTGCAGGTTGTCGGCGGTAGACATGGCGGATCTCCTGAAGAACGAAAGGGCTCGGATCGTATAGGCCCAAAGGTCGTTGCGTCAAGTCTGCTGGCAACGCCAGAGGGCCAGCCGGGGCGGCAGCTCGTCGGGGCGGGCGGTACCGGTCTTCCCGAGCTGCTGGACGGTGATGGAGGCGACCAAGCAACCGACGAGGGCAGCCTCAGGAAGGGTCGCTCCGGCGCAGAGCGCGAGGACGGCCCCCGCCGTCGCGCTATCGCCCGCCCCCGTCGGGTCGGTAGGCCCCTCCACCCGGACGGCCGGGATGACGGTCCAAACGGGGTCGCTCACGACCATCCCCGCGGCCCCCCGCGTGGCGCAGACGGGGGCGCCGGTCTCACGGCGCATCGCGGCCACGGCCCGCTCGAGCTCCGCGAGCGCAACCTCCTCGCCGGGGCGGGGGGCTTCGCGGCCCACGGCCTCGAACTGGTTCGGCTTGGTGATCACGTGCCGGTAGAGGCGGATCCGGCGGCGGCTGTCCGCCCAAAAGATGACGCGCGGGAACCGGGTCGCGCGGTCCGCGACCGCGTCGCGCACCGCCGCCGTGACCGCCCCGCATTCGTCCTCTTCGACTTGGTCCATGACGACGAGGGCGTCGACGGCGGGGAGGAGGCGGTCGAGGGAGCCGGCGATCCGGCGGGCGAGGTCGGGCGGGGTGGGGCGTCGGTTCTTGATGTCGTAGCGGGAGTGCTCGCCGGCCAGCGAAAGATCGCCGGCGTCCCGGGGCTTCAGGTAAGTCGGCGTGCGGCGGACGGGGTCGACGTGGAGGTGGTCGGTCGCGCAGCGGATGCGGGCCAGCGCCGCGCGGAGGTCGTGCCCCTCGCCGTCGTCGCCGGTGAAGCCGACGGCGTGGATCGCGCCGGCGCCGAGGGCGGCGAGGTTGTTCACGACGGTGCCCGCCGCTCCGGGGTCGCAGCGGATGCCGATGACCTGATGGGCGGTCTTGCCGGTCTCGATGCTTGTCTCCGCGAGCGCGGGTTCGACGTCGAGGTACTTGTCGAGGAAAAAGTCGCCCAGGACGGCGATACGGGCGTCCGAGAACCGGGCGGTGAGCTCGCGCAGGCGGTCGTCGGTCATCATCGCATCGGTCGCGGCGGGGGGGCGCGCCTCACGGTTTCGAGAGGGCCTGGAGGAGCGATAGGAGCACGTCGCGGTTGTCCGCCTTCAGACGCCGGATCGTACCGCCCATGCGGCTGAAGGTCTTGTTGTAGCGGAGGTAATAGGCCGGGTCGGTCTCCGGCGGCTCGCCCCGCGACCAGTCCCAGGCGGTCTCGGCCAAGTCGGCCACGAGGATGAAGTGGTTGTCGATGTGCGTGCCGCGCTGGATTGCGAGGTTCTGAGCCATTGAGAAGGACTTTTCGAAGATCATCGGGCTCATGACGGCCGAGCCGACGGAGAGGTAGACGCCCCCGTCGATGCGGCTGACGCCCTCGGCGAAGGTGAGGAAGTCCCGCTGGGCGGCGCGGCCGAGGCATGCGCCGTGGTTCATCGGGTGGTTGTAGATGATGTCATGGCCGAACATCGGGTGGCCGGTGAAGGGGACTCCGAGCCGGAAGGCGGCAGCCTGCGCGCTGAATCGCTTCCAGGGGTGGGGGACGGAGAGGCGGCCGGGACGGAGTTGGAACCTCCGGACGACCCCGAGGAGGTCGGCGGCGGCAGCCGCTTTCTCCGGGTCTGTCCGGAGCGACCCGAAGGCGGCCGCTTCAAGCCCCTCGGCCGGGGGGATCGCCAAGCCCTCGCCGTGGATGAGCGCGCCCACGGACTCGCCGTAGCCTCGGCCCTCCCAGACCCCGACGTTCAGAGCCAAGTTGATAAGAAACCCGGTCTCCTGCCAGTTTCCGAAGCGGCCCTCTCGGACCATCGCCTCTACATCCTCGCCGGTCTTCCCTTGGTAGGCGAACTCCCAGTCGTGGATGATCCCGGCGCCGTTGGTGGCCAGGTGCGTCAGCCACCCGCCTTCCATAAGCCGGGCGAGAACGGGGCCGAGTCCGTTCTTGATGGTGTGGGCGCCGAAGGCGAGCATGACCGGGCGGCCGTGCGTCCGCGCGCGGCGGATCCGATCCGCCGTCTCGGCAATCGTCTCTCGCACGGCGGCTGAGAGCTCCCCCGGCGGCCGGTCCGGCGGCACGTGGCTTCGCTCGATCTCCTTCTTGCTGGCCCGCGAGGCCAGCGGCTCCATCCGCACGGCGAAACGGTCGAATTGCGGGTATGGCATGGGATGGGCGCACCGTCGGGGCCGAGACGCGGGAGGGCGCGACGCCTGCCCTCCCCGCCTCACAATTTACCCCGGCGCGGCGGCGCCGCAACATAAATCCGGGAGCGGAATACGCGGAGGATGGGATTCGGACAATACCCGTTCGGACAGGGGCGAGGAGGCATCCAGTAGGGGGAGGAGGCGACATCGTCGGGCGGTCGCTGACGCCCCGCCCGGGATGTAGCAACGCCCAACGGCCGGTTGTGAAAAAATGGCCGTGCGGCTGGGAGAGCAGCGTTGATCGCTTCGTGCAGCGCATTTTCTTGACGGGGACCTGCGAGACGAGGCGTTTCGTGTTTCACCGACATTGGAGGATGGCCTGATGCTCACCCGGTGCGCGTCCCGGTGGGCCGCCGGCTTCCTGCTGGGCATGGTCGGCGCCACGCATCTCGAAGGGGGGCCGGCATCTTCCGCCCCCGCGCCGGCCGCGGCGAAAACCCAGCCGCTGACCGGGCCGTTCCAGTGGAAATCCACCGGGGTGCTGATCCCGCCGATCTCGGACGAGACCCATCGGCTGGTTTCGGTGAAGGACCCGTCCGCGGTCTTTTACAACGGCCGGTGGCACCTCTACGCCACAACGGCCAACGAGCGCGGCCACTGGAGCATGATGTGCCTGGGCTTCAAGGACTGGGCGGAGGCGGCCCGGGCGAAACCCTACTACCTGGACCAGAACCCGAACCTGCGGGGCTATCACTGCGCCCCACAGGTGTTCTACTTCCGGCGGCATAAGCTGTGGTACCTGATCTACCAGTCGCAGCACCCGCAGTACTCAACGACGGACGACATCTCCCGGCCGGAGACCTGGAGCCGGCCGGAGAGCTTTTTCGCCGCCAAGCCCCCCGGGGCGCCCCCGCTCTGGATCGACTACTGGGTCATCTGCGACGAGACGCACGCGTATCTGTTCTTCACGGGAGACGACGGGAACCTGTACCGGAGCCGCACCAAGATCCGGGATTTTCCCAAGGGGATGAGCGACCCGGCGATCGCCATCCGGGAGACACGCGACGTTCTCTTCGAGGGGAGCATGACCTTCCGGATCAAGGGGACCCGGACTTACCTGACGCTGGTGGAGGCGCTCGGTCCTGACCGCTACTACCGGGCGTTCACGGCCGACCGGCTCGACGGGCCCTGGACCCCGATGCCGGAAGCGGACACCTATCGCAAGCCGTTCGCGGGCTTCCACAACGTGACGTTCGAGGACGGCGTGGCGCCCTGGACCCGGGATATCAGCCACGGCGAGCTGATCCGTGACGGCTACGACGAGACGATGACCATCGATCCCGTCCATCTCCAGCTGCTGTACCAGGGGCGCGATCCCAAGGTCCGCACGAACGATTATGCCCTGTTGCCGTATCAGCTGGGGCTGCTGAGACTGGACCGGTCGCGGCGATAAGCGGGGCCGGCGGGTCGACGCGAGGCTATCGCCTCGCGCCGGCGGCCTCGGGGCGCAGCTCGTAGGCGCCCAGGTCCGGGGCCGGACCGTAGGGGACCGGCAGGCCGGCAGCGTCCAGCGCGTGGCCGAGCCTCAGCCCGGCGTTGACCGCGGGGCTGCCGGGCCGGAGGCGCACGTCGCCCTTCGCCACGTCCCGAAAGAGGGGGTCGGCGACGATCTCCGAGGGACCGGGCACGAGGCCGAAGTCCCTCCCGCCGTCGGGACGAAAATAGAGGTTTCGCTCGCGGACCAGCCCGGCGGAGTTCCAGGCGACTCGGGTCACCGTATAGAAGATGTTGTTCCGCATCGCGATCTGCCCCTCTTTCAGCGTCCCGCCGTAGCTGAGCAGGCACTTCTTCGCGTTCTGGGTCTCCACAAAGGTGTTGTTCTCGATGCGGAGCCCCTCGATCGTGCCGCCGAACTTGCCGCTCGTGTGGACGACGAGTCCGAGGCCGTTGTTGTCGATCGCCACGTTGTGGGCGATGATCAGGTCCCGGCACTCGCCCGGCTGGCCGCCGATCTCGACGAAGCCGTCGCAGCACCGGCTCCAGTTGCCGACGATGCGGCAGCCGTTCACCCGGCCGTAGATCTCCACGACGCCGCCGTCCATCCCGTAGTCGAAACTGGGGGCCCGGCATTCCTCCATCCGGTTGAAGGAGACCTCGTTGTCCGAGGCGAAGAGCGCCACCGCCACCGCGCCGTAGTCGTTGTCCGGGTCGGTCTTGTCGTTGCGGATCATCTTCAGGTTGTGAATGTAGTTCCGCGTCACGAGACAGTCGGGAGCGCGCACGCCGACGCCGATGCCGACGGCCGTGATCTCGCAGTTTCGGATTACGCCGTGAGAGGCCTTCTCGCCGAAGACGGCGCCGAACTCGTAGGTGTCCCGGAAGCAGAGGCTGTCGAGGACGACGTGGCTGCCCCGCACGGAGACGCAACACTCCCAATTGGGCTTGTCGCCCGGGGGGTTCCGGAGAATGGGCATCGGGCCCGTGCCGTACGCAGCGATCGTGATCGGGGCGCCCGGGGAACCCGAGGCCGAGATCGTCAGGGAGCCCGTCCAGGTGCCGCCGCGGCGAAACCGGACCGTATCGCCGGGCTTCAGGGCCTCCCGGCTGACGCGGGCAAGCGACTGCCAGGGCGAACGGGTGCCGTCGGCCTTGTCCGACCCGGCCTGGTCATCCACGAAATACTCGGCGGCACCAAGCGGGAGGGAGAGCAGGAGGGCCAGCAGGAGCCCCGCGCGGCGCGCCAGGAGTCCACGGCTCGTGGATCGCATGGGGCAAGCCAGGAAGGGACCGGAAGCGGGCCGACTCTGGATATAGATGACGGGAGCGTGCGGACATGTCTGAGGGCCGGGTTACCCGCAGACGAGTGCCGAACGGACCTCCCGGATGCTGCGCGCCCCCGAGTCCAGGACGCGCTGGAGCCGGGCGTGGGCCTGCCGGATCGCGTCCGGGGCGACGAGCCGGCTGCCCGTAACGTTCGGTTTGCCCCGCATGTAGACGCGGCGGTGGGGCGAAGAGCCGTCGCTTTCCCAGGCCGCGACCAACGCGCGGCGTCCCTGCCAGCCTCCCTTCACCTCGAGGAAGAGGGCGAGGTGAATCTTGCGGAAGGCCTCGAGAGGGACGTGGTTTTGGCGGACGATCTGGTCTTCCGCCTCCTCGAGCGTGTCGGCGTGGAGGTTGGTCGCCAGCATGTGGCCGGCCGCCGGGAGCCCGAAGTAGGCGCGCAGGCTGGGGCCCCAGAGGTAGGCATAATAGACGCCCCAGCCGATCTCGTGGCAGACGTAGCAGCGTCGCGGCTCGGGGGACCGGATCCCCGCCTCGATCACCGTGCTGTCGACGGCGGGGACGAGGTCGACATCGGGCGGGACGAAGTTGAGCAGGGCACCCATGACGGTGGTCTTGCCGGCTCCCCCGGGGCGCGCGCCGACCAGGAATGAAGCCCCCGAGCCGATCGCCGCCAGCAGGTAGTCGGCCAGTTCGCGGGTCACCGTCTCTGCGTCGAGGAGGTCGACGATGGAGAGCATCCGTCCGCCGCGCTGGTTGCAGCGGTCGATCTCCGCGCAATGGCGGTCGACGGCGCCGTTCATCGCGGCATGGTAGCGTGCGGCGGCCGCCGCGTCAAAGCCCACCGGCGCGGAGTCGCGGGGGCCGTCCGTCGGCCGCCGGTGGTCGGGTGGCGCTGAAGTCCGTTCGTCGGGAGGGGGCGATTCGATCGAGGTCGGTCGGGCTATCCGCCGGCGCGCTGCCGGACGAACTCGCGCAGCGCGGCCCGCTCGGCCTCGTCGAGCCGCCCGTCACCGTTCTTGTCGAACCGCTTCCGGATCGCCTCGAGCGGTTGAGCTCGGGACTCGGCGGGATCGGGGGGCGGCGGGCCCTCGCCGGGCCGGACCGGGGTCCCGTCCGCGGCGGTGCCGAAAAGGAGACGGTAGAGAAACTCGGTGTCGGAATAACCCGAGCGCGACCCCGCCAGGGCGGTCACGATCCCATCGGCTTGGCGCACCACAACGAGCTTCCGCTCCCGGCTGATGTAGAGTCGCTGGTTGCCCGCGCCGGCGGCCATGACGAGGTCGGGGGGGAGGCGTCCGCCGCGGTGAAGGTCGGTGGCCACCGCCAGCATTGGGATGCGGTGGCGCTGCTGAGGCGTGGTCGGGCGGTTCAGCCACCACGTCAGGCCGTAGGCCGGGTTCGCCGCCGAGCCCTCGAAGCAAGCATCGAGAAGGTCCTTCCGGAGGATCTCCTTCCCCTCCCACGTCCCGCCGAGCCGGACCCACTCGCCGAACGCCGCCCAGTCCCGAGCGGTCAGCTGCGCCCCGGAGGGGATCGTGGGGTAGCCATCCGGCCCCTTGCGCCACCCGCCGACCTTGACGCCGATCGGGTCGAGGATCCGGCGCTTGAGATAATCGACCGCGTTCTCCTTCGAGTCGGCCAGCTTGAGCCGCATCAGCTCGCCGAAGACCTGGAAGGCGACGGCGCCGTATTTGAACTGCACGCCCGGATCCGCGACCATCGGCTTGGCGACGGAGTCCGCGTAGGACGGAACGCGGCCGGCCTCCCCGCCGGTCTCGATCCCGCTGGTGAGACTGAGCAGTTGGCGGATGGTGACCTGCGCCTTCCGGGGGTCGTCTCTCCAGGCGGCGATCGTGTCGGCCACCTTATCGTCGAGCCGAAAGAGGCCGTCCTGGACGGCTGCGGCGGCGACGACGCCCGCAAAGCTCTTCGTGCCGCTGGCCAGCTCGTGCGCGCGGTCCGGCGCACCGCCGTTTGGGTAGTCCTCGAAAACAACCTGGCCGTCGATGCGAACGAGCATCGAGATGCCGCGGAACCGGGCGCTATATTCCGAGGCGGCGCGGTAGCGGTCGGTTTCGGAGGGGGCGCCGATCGCCGACGATTGCGGGGGCGGCATGTCTTCCCCTGGCAGGAGGCCGGGCCGGCTCAGAAAGGGCAAGGCCAGAGACGGGAGGGCCCAGGCAACCCCACGGCGCGTCGGGGCGGATTTCATGGCGGAGGCTCCATCGGATGAGCGGGTCTCCCGTTGAACCCTCGGCAGGTCGTCCGGTTCCGGTGCCGGTAGGGAGGCCACCCTGTCACGAATCCAATTCCCAGGATTCATGAAGCGTGGCAGGGGAGCGGAACTCGAGGCCCTCATGGAATTTGTCGGCCATCCGAGCATTAGCGCGACAGGAGTTCAAGAGTGTTCACCCCGCCTCGGCAGTAGGGTTTCAGGGCCTCGGCGGTCAATTGTTTCAGGGATTCCGCATCCTTCCGGGCGCGAGGCCCTTGCCGGGCGGCACGGGGGACGTCAGCCAGTCCAGCGCCGGGCGCGCGCCGCAGACGACCAGCGTCGTATAGGCGCCGTACGAGTGGCCCATCATTCCGACCTGCCCCAGGTCCAGCCTGCCGCGGAGGCGTTCGTGGTCCCGGTTCCACTCCGCGGCCCGGTCCAGGGCAAAGCTCACGTCTTTCGGGCGGCCGAGCACCTCCGTCGCGTCGCGCGTCATCGATTTCAGGTTCTCCGCGAACCGGAAGCCGCGCTTCAGGACCTCGGTGTTGCTGCCGGGGTGCTCGGTGCAGAGGACGGCGAAGCCGTGCGTGGCCAGGTGGCGCGCCTGGGCGAAGTTCGCGTCGCGGTGCCCCCCGCCGCCGTGCGAGAGGACGACGACCGGGAGCGGTCCGTCCCCGTCGGGAAGGTGGACCTTCACGGGCAGGGGCCGCCCGTCTCGCGCGGCGTCCTTCAGGTCCGGGAAGTCGATCGTCTCAACCGCCAACGGCCCGGGGAGGGAGAGGTCGGGGTCGGGCGCGCCGGCGGCGAAGCGGGCGCATGACATCGCGAATCCGAGGGCGAGCGCAAAGTCCCGTGCAGGAGGGGGTCGGAATCCCGGAGGGACGCGAAAGGACGCGGCTGGAGCGTCCCCACGACATCTGCGCTTGTCTGCTTTCATCCGCGGGTTCCTCCTTCCCGTGCGCCGCGCGTTCTTGGGTGCCCGGCATTCCGCCCCGCTCCCCGTCCTTCGAGAAGGGGGATCCCGCTATCGTTCGTCTGCCCAACAGCCCGCGCGGCGGGTTCGGCTGGGGATTCGAGGAATCGGAAACGCGGCCGTGGCCTTCCCGCCGCCGTTGCGGTCGAACTGGCGGAAGCGCTCCTCAATGGTTTTCCGGCGCGGCGCACCCTGGACAGGCGGGCGAGAATGGCCGGCCGTACGGCGATACCCCCGGTCGCTTTCATGGCCGTTCCCATCCGAATCCGCCGGAGGCGCCGGTACGGCAAGTCCGCGGGCGCGCGGAAGCCGCACGGCCGTCACGGGCGATAGAGTCGCACCAGTTTCCACTTGCCGGCGTAGAGGATCGAACCGTCCGCCGCGATGGCATGGCTGTTGCCCTGGTCCAGCACATCGTCGGATTGGCCGAGATCGATGCGGCGCACCCGGTTGCCGTTTCTCAAGTCCAGGACGGAATACACATAATCGGCTCCTTCCCGTCCCATGCCGAAGACGCACGGCGACTCGGGGCCTCTCCCGATGGTCGGAACGCCGTTTATGTGGACGTCCGGATTGACCCAGACAAGCTCCAGCCGGCGCGCCGCCGGGTTCCAGTCGACGCGCTGCACGCCTTTGGGGGGCCGGGGGCCGGGAGCGAAGCCCGCCCACTGCGCGACAACCAGGGCGTGGCCCAGGGCTGCGGGCGAGTTCTCGCAGGTATACCCGTCGCCTTCCGGGGTGCAACAGGGCAGGGCGAGGACTCCGGCTACCCGGCGGTCCAGCGTCGAGCCCGCCTTGGCGGGGTCAGGGAGGGGAGCCCAGTCATCGGGAAGGTCTCCGCGCCAGAAGGCCACCAGGTGGTTCCTGGGGAAATGTCCGTCGACCACCACCACGACGCCGCGCTTCGGATCGCCGATCAGCGTCGGGGTCGTTCCGGACCCCGTGCCGGGCAACCCCCGAGCCACCGCGACGGCCTCGGCCAGACGCGGTCGGTCTTTCCGCGTCCCCTCGAATCCGGGCCCGCGCATGTTGTAAGGCACGACCCAGGCCGTCTTGAAAGCCCGCCCATCCCAGTCGACGGCGATCATCGCCCGCTGTCCAACCAGGTACGCGCGCCCGCTCTCGTCAACCGGGAAGCTGTTGTGCATAACTTCGCCGCAGTCCCCGGGCAGCGGCAGGTCGGCGAGCACGCGGCCGTCCTGCGTGCGGACGGCGATGAGCGACGGCTTGTCCGTCAAAGCGATGACCGTGCCGTCGAAAGCCAAGGTGAAGTGGCTGGTCAGGCTTCCGTACCGCTCGCGGTCGACGGCCAGACGGCGTCGCACGCCCAGCGGCGAATCGGGGGCGCTGTCGTTGTCGCCGACAACGGCGAAACGGTTGTGCATCCGCTCGATGACAAGCGCCGACCCGTCGGCGAGCAGCAGGAGGCCCCAGTCGAAGTCCGTCCACCTCCGCTCCAGACGCAGGAAGTCCACCCTCCGGAGGCGACCGTGCATCACGATATATTTCGCCACGCCGTTGATCGGCGACGTCAGGATCCCCTGCGTGCCGTCGGCGCCCGGCGGCCTCAAGACCGTCCATGGCGAAACTTGGCCTTTCATGAAGCGGCGATGGCTCAGGTTGTCCACGGCTTCGAAGGCGGTGGGATCCACGGCGGCGGTGCTCATGACCGAGGCCGTGGCGTAGGTATTGGCGTGATAGATCGGCCACGAGCTGAGCGCCAGATGCCGGTTGATCGGAGGTCCGGCGGCTTGGGACGCCGGAGGCGGCGGCGCATCCTGGGCGCGGATGGAACCGGCCAGAAGTAGCCACAGGCAGACGAATCGAAAGCGCATGGCGTCTTTCCCAAGCGCGTCTCAAGGGCTTCGTGCGCAAGCCTTATTAGGGCGTGATCGGCAAGGATACGGGCAAGCCGGGCCTGGACCCGCTTTATAACGAAACGGCAGCGGGATCCGTTCCCGGCGGCGAGGGCTCGTCCTCCTCCGGCCGATTCATCCGGACCAAACCGCTCCTGTTCGCCGTGGGCGTTGCCGGCTCAACGGGTCATAGCCGGAATCGCATCCGGGACGGAAGGCAGGGCGAGGGCGGCCATCGCCAGGAGCAGGGACGGGATCGCCACGGGTGCATCTCCCGGTCAGCCGATCCGACGCCATCATCAGGTGTCGGCTCGCGTGTGCCCGGACGCTCAGCCGCCCAGACGTTCGACCCAGATGTTCCGGTACCGGACGGGGTTGCCGTGGTCCTGAAGGCGGAGGGGGGCCTTGGGGACGGCGTCCTCGCCGGCCGCGCCGCCCGTCGGGCGGGGAAGCTCGAGGTCCTTGTGGATCGTCACGCCGTTGTGAACCACCGTGATGCGCGGCTTCTCCGTCACGGCCCCCGACGCGTCGAATCGCGGCGCGCGGAACGTCACGTCGTAGGTCTGCCACCGAAGCGGCGGGAGGCAGGCGTTGACCGGGGGCTTGGCCACCCCGTAGATGCCGCAGCAGTCGTTGTCCTGGCTGTCGAGACCGAAGGAGTCGAGAACCTGAACCTCGTAGCGGTCCTGGAAGTAGACGCCGCTGTTGCCGCGGGCTTGGCCCCGGTCCTTGGGCATGAAGGGGATGCGGAACTCGAGGTGGAGGCGAATGTCGCCGAACGACTCGACCGTCCGGTTGTCTCCGCCGCGGACCTCCATGCTGCCGTCGGGAAGGACGCGCCAGCCCTTGTTCTGCCAGGCGTCGAGCGGCGGGGGCACGCCCGGCGCGAAGGGAAGGAGAACGATGGCGCCGGGGGGCGGGGACTGGCCGGCGGTCGGGGAGGACCGTTCGACAAACCGGAGGGCGAACGTCCCACCGGCCGCCTCGGCGGAGAGGGTCACGCCGTCGAGGCGTCCCTTCGTCTTCGCGCCGGTCCCGCCGCCCTCGAGGGCGAGGCCGGTCTCGCCTTCCTTCGCCTCCGCGACCCGGCCGCCGCGGACCTCGAGGACCTCGCCGCCGCCCTTTTCGAAGAAGGCGACGGTGATCGGGTGCATCCCGGCAGCTAGCTCGATTCGGCCGGTCACGTCGTTCTGGCCGTGGCAACCGTCGTTGTCAACAACCAGCGCGTCGCCGATCCAGAGTCGGCTGCCGTCGTCGGAGCTCGTGGTGAAGGCGTGAACGCCCGCCTCGGCGATGCGGACGAAGCCGGTGAACCGGAAGGCGAAGCCGTCGTCGCGGTCTCGCGCCCCGAGGTCGAAGTAGTCCGCGCGCCCCGATTTCTTCGGCTGCAGAGTCTTGAAGTCTGGGATCTTGTCCCAGTCCCCTTCGTAGTAGGCGTAGCTCACGCCCTTCGGGGCGTCGGGCCGGCATTCGAGGCGGACGTCGAGCCGGCCGGAGGCGGCGCCGCCGCCGCGGAGCTCGGCTCTCACGCCCTCGGCGATCAGGACGGCGCGGTACGCACCGCCGCCCTCGGCGACGACGCGTCCCTCGGCCTGCTTCGACGTGCCGCCGGCTGTGAAGGTCCCCTCGTAGATCCCCATGTACGGGTCGGCGGCCTTAAGGGGGAGGGGGACGGGCGTGTCGTCGGCCTTCAGGTCGCCGAAGGCGTACTGGATCCCGTCGAGGTAGTGGCGGAGAACCTCGGGGGTCCAGAAGACTTCATGGCGGTGGCCGAGCGAGCAGTAGAAAACGCGTCCCTTCCCCCAGCGACGAACCCAGCTAACGGCATAATCGTTGTCCTCGCGACCGAGGCCGCTCTTCTTCATGTTTGTCTTCGCCGTGTCGAGGCTGGTCAGAACGCGGAGGGCGTCGCGGGAGTAGGGGTCGCGGAACTGGTAAATCTCGTCGGCGATGGCGAACCTCTTCCCGCCGAAGGCGGCGTTCAGGGGGCTGGCGGGGTCGTCGAGCTTGAGGAAGACCTCCTCGTTCCAGGGGTGGCCGTTGAAGTAGCCGCCCATCATCTCGCCGTACTCGGCCCAGTCGTAGAAGCAGTCGGTGGCGGCGTGGATGCCAACGACGCCCTTGCCGCCGCAGACGAAGTCCATCAGGGCCCGCTTCCGGTCCTCTTCCGGAAAGAGCGTTCCCGTCGTGTTATCGAAGCAGACGGCGTCGTAGGCGGCGAGCGTCGCGGGCTCGAAGACGGCGGGGTCCTCGGTGATGGCGGTCTCCCAGGCGCCGGTCTTGCGGCCGAGGACGGCCATCGCAACGGCGCCGTAGGGGACGGAGCTGTGAACGAAGCCCTTGCAGAGGGTGAAAACGAGGAGTTTGCGCGCCTTCGCCGGCTTTGCAGACGCGCGCGCGGGCGCCGCATCAACGATCTTCTTCAGCTCATCGGACTTGACGGGGTGGCGGGCGAGGTCGTCGTAGGAGACGGAGTCGGATGCCCGGACGGAGGAGACCGCCGAAACGATGAGAGCCAGGATCGTAACGGGGGCCATGGAGCGCATGGGGGACGTCTCCTTGATAGGGCGGATTTGCGCGGGGGACCGACGCCGGCTATCAAAGCGCCCCGGCCGCTTCGTGCCAAGCAAAAAGGCGATGGGGCAGGGCCTATTGCACGGCCGGCCGGACGCCCAGGTGGCGGAAGAGGAACGCGACGAGCGTCTCGCGGGGAACGGCCGCCGGTGCACGTCGCGACGCCATCACGCACTCCACGCCCACCTCCTCGCACCGCTTCTGGATCGCCAGCGCGTGGCGGAGGTGGTGCACGTATTCGTTGCGATCCCTCGGGTCGGCGTCCGTGCCGCCGTTGGAGACGTAGATCGGCGCATCGTCTTTCGAGAGGAGCGCGAGCATGTCGCAGTCGGTCCGGATCCGCTTCCCCGCGTCGGATTCCAGATCCCCCATTGTCTTGAAATGATAGAATGAGGAAATCTCGTCGGGCGCCTGGCGGAATTCCGGCTTGAAGGGACCGACAACCTCCTCCCATCGGAGCAAGTCGTAGGTGGCTTGGGTGTTCAGGCATCCGGCGGCGGCGAGCCGGGAGGACTCGCGCTTTACCGGGTCGTCGCTGGAGGGGTCGGCCAAGTCGTCGTGCGCGGCAAGCCAGAGGGATGTCCCCGCGCCAGCCGAGCCGCCGTACGCGGCGATGCGCGCCTTGTCCACCTTCCACTCGGCGGCCTTGGAGCGGATGAACTGGATGGCGCGCGCGGAATCGCGGAGAATGTCCTGGATCGGCGCGTCCTTCCGGAACCGGTAGTGGATGGCGGCGAAGTGGACGCCGGCGTCGAGGCAGGTTCTCAGGACGGGATCGGTGCGCGCCTTCGACTTGTCCCCGCCGACGAAGCCGCCGCCGTGGATGAAGACGACGACGGGGGCCGGGACCTCGGTCTCCGCCTTCCAGAAGTCGAGGACGTTCCGCTCGTGATGGCCGTAGGCGACATTTTCGAACGTGGGGGCGAGCCCCTTGGCGGGGGCGCGATCCCCGCGGGGCTTCAGCGCCTCCCGAGCCTCCGCTTCCGTGATGGCGCCATCTCCATCCTGGTCCAGGCGCCGAAAAAGATCGGCTCGGGGGATCTCGTCCGGCGTGAGCCGGCCGTCCCCGTTCCGGTCCAGGCGGCGGAACCGGTCGTCGGTGGCCGCCGGCCCGGCCGGCGCGACTTCCTGCGCCGGGGCGGGGGCGGGGAGCGCGGTCGATAGCATGGCGCCGAGAAGCAGCAAGGGTCGCATGGAATCCCTCCTGAACCGACGAATACGGTATAGACGGGACCGCCCCCCTGTAGTAATACAGGATGCGAGGCATCACGGATTCGAAGGGGAGGGGAACCGGTGGTGAGCCCGGTGACACGCCGTCGCCTTGTCGTCATCCGGTCCGGCGGCCTGGGGGACACGATTCTGCTGCTGCCGGCGCTTCGCCGCCTGCTCGACCGCGAACCCGATGCGGAGTTGACGGTGATCGGGTCGCATTGGGCGGAGGACGTGCGTCCGTTGGTCCCATTCCCGTACTCGTTCGTCCGTTTCGATTCGCCCGCCCTGGCGCCGCTGTTCGGCTCGGTCGCGAAAGAGGACCCGCTCGGCGTTATTTCCAGCGCCGATGTGTTGATCCTCTACACGGACTCGCCGGGGGAGCCTCTGGTCCGAAACATCCGGGGTCTTTGCCGAGGACGCGTGAAGGTCTGGCCGGTGTCGCCGCAGCCCGGCGTGCATGCGGCCGATCACTTCGCGGAGGCGGTCGGCCGGGGGGAGGGGCCGACCGCCGATCCCTGCGACGGCGCCTCCCCCAACCGGTTGCGGGTGCCGGACGCCCTGTGCGCGTGGGCTCGATCCTGGATACGGGATCGGCTTGGGTCGGCCGGCGGCGTGGCCATTCATCCCGGCAGCGGAGGGAGGCGGAAATGCTGGCCGCCGGAACGGTTCGCGGAGGTCGCTGTCGCCCTCGGGCGTCCCGTCGTGCTGTTCGAGGGGCCGGCCGATGCAGAGGCCTGCCGAGCGTTCCGGGAACAGGCGCCGGCCGGTCTTCGCCTCGCGCGGGCCGATGGCCTGCCCCTCCCGGAGGCGGCCGCGCTGATCGAGGCCTGTGGGGTGTTTCTTGGAAATGACAGCGGGATGAGCCACTTGGCCGGCGCGCTTGGGGTGCTGACAGTAGCGGTTTTCGGGCCCACCGATCCCTCGGTCTGGGCGCCGCGGGGACGCGCGGTTCGCGTGGCGCGAGGCCCGGGCGGCGCGTGGCCGGAGGTGGAAACCGTGCGGGAAGCGGTCGCGGCCGGAGCACTGGCCCCCTGAGTCCGGGCCGCGGGACGCGCGATCGGCGTCCGGAAGCGCACGCTACGCTTTCGGCTCGACGTGGATGACGACGCGGCCGATGTCGGGCACGCGGATGCGGAGCGCCTGTTCGAGCTTCTTCGTCAGCTCGTGAGCCGGCCGTATCCCCTGCTCCGCGTCGAGCGCGCAGTGGAAGGTGACGGTCAGCTCGCCTGCCGTACGCTTCACCTCCACGTCATGAGCCTGGACGGAAACGCCCATTTCGCGAGCCGAGGCCTCGATCGCATCGCGGATCACGCGGGCGTCGTCCGGCAGGGTCGGGGTGCGAGCGGCATCCTCGCCGGCCGGCTCGAGATGCGTCGTGATGCGCACGAGGGAGGGGTGGGCTTGGCGGAGGGCCTCCTCGAAACGGTCGGACTGGGCGTGGGCTTGGCCGACGCTCAACGATCGCTCCACCTCCAGGTGCAGGTCCACGGAGCGGCCGGCCGCCCCCTCGTCGACCACGCGCACGTCATGGGCGACCAACCGCATGCGGGCGGCCAGGGCCCGGACCGAGGACTGCAAATCCGCATCCCCGATGGGCGCCGGCTCGGCATGGACCACGACATCCGCGCGGGGGAGAACGGCGCGGACGGCCTCCTCGACCGCTCGCGTGATCTCATGGACGCGTTCGAAGGCCGTGTCGTAATCGACCGTTGCCGTGATGTCGGCGAAAGTCTCCGGCCCGCTTTTTCGAACGCGGACGGTCCGGACCTGTCGGATGCCGGGGACGGACGCGGCCGCGTAGGCGACGGCGTCTCGCAAGCCGGGGGGAACACTGTCCAGGAGGTCGGCGATCGTCTTTTTCCCGAGGCGCAGGCTGACGCCGATGACGATGAAGGCGACGCCGAGGGCGGCGACCGAGTCGGCCTTCGCCAGGGCGGGAATTCCCCACGCGTCGGCGAGGACAACGCCGAGGAGGCCGAGCAGCACGACGGCGGAAGACCAGATGTCGGTGGAGAAGTGAAGGGCGTCCGCTTCGAGGGCCTGGCTGTCGTATTGGCGGGCGACGCGATAGAGAGCGCGGGACCGGGAGACGTCGATGGCGATCGAGAAAATCACGACCCCGAATGCCCAGGCGTTGGCCTCGACGGCGGGCGGGGCCGGGGCGACGAGGCGGGCGCCGGCCTCCCACAGGATCCAGGCGCAGGTGGCCAGCAGCAGGAGGGTCTCGAAGAGGGCGGACAGATTCTCCATCTTTCCATGGCCGTAGGTGTGACCGGAGTCGGCGGCCCGACCGGCGTAGCGGACGGCGAAGAGCGTGAGGGCGGCGGCGGCCAGGTCGAGGCCCGAATGGGCGGCCTCGGCGAGGATGCCGAGGCTTCCGGTCATGGCGCCGATCATCGCCTTGGCCCCGGTCAGCAGGATGGCGGCCAGCACGGAGGCCAGGGCGACTCGGTGCTTCTCGCGCTGGGCGGAGGCGTCGCGGGGGGAGGCTGGGATCACGGCGGGGACTCCAGCGGGACGGCGCGTCTCGCCCGTCGCGCAATGCCACTGTAGTTGAAACCGGCCCGCCGCGCAAGATGCAAGGAGGAGCGCGGAACGATCTGCATTTTCCTTGCATTGCGAGAGTCCCATCATAATAATTGACTGACGCGTCCGTCCACTAAATTTATCGGATCCGTCATGCGGCCCCCCGCCTCCCGTCCCCGCGGCCGGCCCCGCGACCCCCTCCGGGCCGCCCGCCGGCGCGCCGAGATCCTGGCCGTGGCCTCCCGGCTCTTCGCCCGGCACGGCTATCCCCGCACCGATGTCCAGGCGGTCGCCGACGCGCTCGGGGTGGGGAAGGGGACCGTCTACCGCTATTTCCCCGCGAAGCGGACGCTATTCCTCGGCTGCGTGGACCATCACATGCGGCGCCTGATCAGCGAGATGCACGCCGTGGCCGCTTCCGCCACCGCCCCCCTGGAGCGGATCCGATCCGCCTTCCGCGCCTTTCTCGCCTATTATGACCGGAATCCGGAGTTCGTCGAACTGCTGATCCAGGAGCGCGCCGAGTTCCGGGACCGGCATCGCCCCACCTATCGACGCTACGTCGAGGCGGGGCTGGCGCCGTGGAACCGGTTCTATCGAGCGCTGATGCGGACGGGGGTGATCCGGCGCATGCCCCCCGAACGCATCACCGGCACGACCAGCAGCCTGCTATACGGGACGATTCAGACCAATCTCTATACCGGCAGGACCCGCCGTTTCGCCGACTTGGCCGAGGACCTGACGGACATTGTCTTTCACGGGATCTTGGGCGACGCCGTCCGGCGCCGATGGGGGCGCCGGAGTCACCGTAGGCGGGGGACGTCCCGATGAGACGTCTTGTCCCCGGATTGTGTCTGGCGCTGGCCGCGGTCGCAACCTCCTGCGCCAGACCGCGCCCGGAAGCCCCTGGGTACACGCCGGCGTGGCAGAACGTCCGGGAGCGCGCAGCGCCGCCACCGGGTGCCGACGCGCCGGATCCGGGGCCGCTGTCGCTTGACGACTGCGTCCGCATCGCGCTCGAGAACAACCGGCGGGTCCGGATCGCCGACCGTCGAATTCTCGTCGCGCGCGATCGCATCGACGAGGCCTACGCGGGGCTCGCCCCGAAGCTTTCCGCCTCGGGCCGGTTCGAGCACCGGAGCAACCGCTATGGATTCGACTTCGGCGAGATGGCCTTCGCGATCGACCAGCGGGACACCGCCTCCTTCCAGGCCGGCGTGCTCGTCCCGATCTACGATTTCGGCCAGACGTACAATCGGATCGAGGGGGAGCTCCGCCGCGGAGAAGCTGCCGTCGAGCAGGCCGAGAAGGCCCGTCAGGATCTGGTGCTGGACGTCGCGCGCGCCTACTACCGAGTCCTCGAAGCCCGCAAGATCCAGGCGGTGGTCGACGAGTCGATCCAGGTGTTGGCGAGCCAGCTCGCGATCGCGCGGGACTTCCATCGCGTGGGGATGACGGCGAAGAACGACCTGCTGGCGGTGGCCGTCCAGTATGCCCTGCGTCACCTCGACCGCATCCAGGCCGTGAACAACGTCCACTTGGCGGAATCGACGCTGGCTCGGGTGATGGGGCTGGATGTCACGCGCCCCCCACGCATCGTGGACGTGGCAGACGCCGATCCGCACGGCGTTTCGCTCGACGCGGCGATGCGCGTCGCCATCGCGCGGCGCCCCGAGCTGATCGCCCTGCGGCGCGAAGTCGAGGGCGCTCGGGCCGATTCGCGCGCGGCGGCGGCGGGCTGGCTGCCGCGCATCGACGCGTTCGGGGGTTACAACTATTCGGCCGACTCGCTGCTGGTCAACCCCGACTGGTGGAGCGGCGGATTCACCGTCCAGTTCCCGTTCTTCGACGGCGGCGCGACGATCGCCCGGGCCTCCCAGGCCGCCCGGCGCGTTGACGAGATGATCGACCTACAGGAGGACCGGTCGAACGACATCCTGCTCGAGGTGAAGACGGCTTGGCTTGCCGACCGCGCGGCCCTCGAGAAGATCCCCGTCGGCCGGCTCGGCATCCTGTTGGGGGAGGAGAGCCTGAGAATGATGCGGGACCAGTACCGCGAAGGCCTAGCCACCAGCGCGGAGGTTCTGGCCGAGGAGGAGCGACTCAGCCAGGCGCGGGTCGAGTTGGCGCGAGCCTATTACAATTGCCGGGTCGCCCGTTCGGTCCTCGTCCATGCCGTCGGCGGCACGCTGCCGCCTCCTGACGCGAACTCGGGAACCCCGGCCATCCCGTCCATCGACGATCTGCTGAACCCGACGAAATGAGGCGGCCCCGCGGCCTGATGCCGGAAGGAGGCGTCGTGTCTTCGCACGCGAGATGGGTGCCGGTCTGCGCGGCTCTGCTTCTGGGCGGATGCGGCGGGAGCAAGGGGGATGCTCCCGGGGCCGCCCCGGCGGCGCTCCCGGCCAAGCCCGGCGGCGGGGAGAAAGCCGGGGCCGTGGGCTCGTGGGTCGAGGCCCGGACGGGCGGGCTGGCCCGCGTGGTGCCCGCCATCGGCACTTTCCGAGCCCGGCAGACAACCCGGGTCGGAGCCCAGGTCTCCGGGCGCGTCGAGGCGGTCCTCGTCGACATCGGCGACGCGGTGAAGAAGGGCCAGGATCTGGTCCGGCTCGACCCGGAGCTTTTTCGGCTGGACGTCGCCCAGCGGGAGGCGGAACTGGCGGCGGCTCTCGCCGCGATGGAGGAGGCCCGGCTTCATTACGAGCGGATGCGGAAGCTCTGGGAGAAGCCGGCAGGGGAGGATCCGTCCATCTCCCGCCGGCAGTATGACGACTCGGTCACGCGCCGGGATGCCGCGTCGGCCCGGGTGAAGCAGGCGGAGGCCGCCTTGGGCTACGCGAGACAGCGCTTGGACGAGACGACGATCCGGGCGCCGTTCGACGGCGCGGTCACGCGGCGATTCGTCGATCCCGGCGAACCCGTGACGTCGATGCCGGTCACCCCCCTCGTCGAGGTCCAGGAGACGGGGGTGCTCGAGCTCGATTTCGCCCTGCCGCAGGAGCTGCTGGGACAGGTGCGGCCCGGCACGCCGGTCACGTACGAGGCGGACGGGATTATCGGCACCGGGGTTGGCGCCGTTTCCGTCGTGTTCCCCGCGCTGGAGGAGTCGACGCGGAGCGTGACCTGCCGGATGCTCGTGGACAACGCCAACGGGCGGCTGCGTCCAGGCCTGCTGGCGAGGGTCCGCGTCTCGATGGACGGCCGGTCGGACGGGGTGGTCGTGCCGCGGCGGGCGCTGGAGCGCGACGCGACGGGCCGCGGATGGCAGGTGCGGGTCGCGGGTGACGGCGGCGCCCCGCTCGCGGTGCGTCCTGTCAAGACCGGCGTCCTGACGGAGGCCGACGCGGAGCTCCTCGAGGGGGTGAAAGCCGGTGAGAAGGTCTGGGTGGGCTCGGACTAGAGACGCATGATTCTCTCCGACACAGCGATCCGGCGGCCCGTCTTCACCACGATGGTGATCGCGGCGATCCTCGTCTTCGGGGCCGTCTCCTTCCTGGATCTCGGCGTCGACCTCTTCCCCCGGGTCGAGTTCCCCTTCATCACCATCGTCTCCGTTCTGCCGGGGGCCGACCCCGAGACGATCGAGTCGACGGTGACGGACCCCATTGAGGAGGCCGTTTCGACGATCGCCGGGATCAAGCGGCTCCGATCGACCAGCGCGGACAGCGTCTCGCAGGTCGTGATCGAATTCGAGCTGGAGAAGGACGTCGACGTCGCCTACCAGGAGGTGACGGCGCGCCTCGGGACGGTCCGTTCCCAGCTGCCGGCGGACCTCGAGGACCCCGTGGTGGAGAAGCTGGATCTCGATGCCGCGCCGATCCTCTCCATCCTGGTCTCGGGGGATCAGCCGATCCGGGAGCTGACCCGGATCGCGGACAAGACGGTGAAGGAGCGCCTGCAGCGGATCCGGAACGTGGGGCAGGTGGTCCTCGTCGGAGGCCGCGAGCGGCAGATCTGGGTCTGGCTCGACCGATCCCGGCTGGAGGGGTACGGCCTTTCGGTTCAGGACATCGAGCAGGCGTTGCGGACGGGCCACGTGGAGGTCCCGGGCGGGCGGGTCGAGACGGGGCCGACCGAGTACCTGGTCCGGACGAAGGCGGAGTTCGACAGCGCGGAGGCGATGGCCTCGCTCATCGTGGCCTACCGGAACGGGTCGCCGGTCCGAATCCGGGACGTGGGACGGGTGGAGGACGGCCTGGAGGAGGAACGGAGCCTGGCGCGGCTGGACGACCGGCGGGCCATCGCGCTGCAGGTCCGGCGCCAATCCGGGACGAACACGGTCGAGGTGGCCCACGCCGTCAAGGCCGAATTCGCGCGCCTGCAGCAGGAACTCGCCCCCCGAGGCATTCGACTGGAGATCGCCCAGGACCTGTCGGTCTACATCGAGGAGTCCGTCCGCGAGGTCCAGTTCCATTTGATCTTCGGCGGCGGGCTGGCGATTCTCATCGTCTTCTTCTTTCTCCGGAACATTCGCAGCACGGTGATCAGCGGCCTGGTGATCCCGACGGCGGTCATCGGGACGTTCGTCCTGATGCTCGCCCTCGGCTTCACGCAGAACATGATGACGCTGCTGGCGCTGACGCTGGCGATCGGGCTGCTCATCGACGATTCGATCGTGGTGCAGGAGAACACGATGCGCCACGTCGAGGAGGGGATGCCGGCCCGGCAGGCGGCCTCCTTCGCCACGAACGAGATCGCGCTGGCGGTTTTCGCCACGACCCTCTCGGTGGTCGCCGTCTTTGTCCCCGTCGCCTTCATGAAGGGGATGGTGGGCCGGTTCTTCTTCCAGTTCGGTCTCACGGTGACGTTCGCCGTGATGATCTCGATGTTCGTCTCCTTTACGCTCGATCCGATGCTCTCGTCGCGCTTCCTGCGAAAGCCGCGGTATGGGCCGCTGTACAACCTCTCCGAGCGTTTCTTCGGCGCCATCGACGCCGTCTACGAGCGGCTGCTCGGCTGGGCGTTGCGGCACCGGGCGGCGACGGTGGGGCTCGCCCTGGCCTCCTTCGCCGGCGCCGTCGCCGTGGCCGGGTTGCTGGGCAGCGAGTTCCACGCCAAGGAGGACCAGAGCGAGTTCAACATCCGCGTCAAGGCCCCGCTCGGCTCGGCCCTGCCGGTGACGGACGCCCTGTTCGCGCAGATCCGGGAGCGGCTGCGGGGACAGCCGTGGCTGGACTACACCTTCCTGACGATCGGCGCCGATTCCCTGAAGCGCGTCAACGAGGGGACCCTCTACGTCCGGATGAAGGGGAAGAACGCCCGGGTCGAGACCCAGGAGGACGCGATCCGATGGACCCGTCGCGCGCTGGAGGGGATTCGGGGGGCGAAGATCAGCGTCGAGATCGTCCCCCGCGTCTCCAGCAGCGCTTTCAAGAGCATGGACATCCAGCTCGACCTCCGCGGAAACGACCTCGCGCGGCTCGACGCCATCGCCACGGAGATCCTGGGGAAGATGCGGGCGACCGGCTCCTACGCCGACCTCGACACCTCCTACGAGCGCGGCAACCCGGAGGCGAACGTGTACGTGAAACGCGATCGGGCGGCCGATCTCGGCGTCAGCCCGATGGCCGTCGCCGCGACCGTCAAGGCCCTCGTCGGAGGCCATGACGTGGCGACATTCCGCGCCGAGGGCGACCGCTACGACGTGAGCGTGCGTCTCGAGGCGGGGGACCGGAGCCGGCCGGAAGAAATCCTCGCCCTGTCCGTCCGGAGCAACCGGGGAACGCTTGTCGAGCTGCGAAACGTGGCGGAGGTGCGGGAGGAGGCCGGGCCGGTCCAGATCGACCGGTACAACCGCGCGCGCCAGATCACGGTCATGGCCAACCTGGAGTCGACGGGAACGCGCCGAATGCTGCTGGGGGACGCGGTGAAGGAGCTGACGCGGTTCGCAGAGGAGGCGGACTTTCCGCCCGGGCACACCTACGCCTTCATCGGAATGGCGGAGATCATGGAGGAGTCGTTCGCGAATCTGCGTTTTGCGCTCCTCCTCGCGGTGGCCGTGATCTACATGGTCCTGGCCTCCCAGTTCGAGAGCTTCATCCACCCCTTGACGATCATGCTCTCCGTTCCGCTTGCGATCGTCGGCGCGCTCGGCGCCCTCGTCGCCTTGCGGATGTCGCTGAACATCTTCACCTTCATCGGCATCATCATGCTGATGGGGCTGGTGACCAAGAACGGGATTCTGCTGATCGACTACACGAACACGCTGCGGCGCCGGGACGGCTTGGCGCGGGATGCCGCGATCCTGAAGGCGGGGCCGATTCGGCTCCGTCCGATCCTGATGACGACCTTCGCGATGATCTTCGGGATGCTGCCGACGGCGCTCGGGACCGGGGCCGGCGCGGAATCCCGCGGTCCGATGGCGGTCGCCGTGATCGGCGGGTTGACCACCTCTACGATTCTGACCCTCGTCGTTGTCCCCGTCGTGTACACCCTGCTCGACGACCTCGCGGGATTCGTCCGGATGCATCTCCGGCGCGCGCCGTCGGACTCGGACGCCTCGTCCGGCCCGGAGCCGGGTCCCGTCAGCACCGCCTGAATCCCGGCACACGGCGTCGGTCCCACCCGCGGAAGCCCAAAACGGCGTCCCCAGCGCTTGGATCGGCAGACGCGCCAGCCCGTGGACGCAGCCCACGCCAAAGTCACCGGGGGCGCTCTCGGCCATCCGCACGCGCGCGCGGGGGGATTCGTCGCAATGTCCCGCCATCAAACATCCCGATGCCGCAGACCGGGACCCGGGGGATCCATCCGACGGGGCGTCCGGAGGCCGCCGACTTCTCGGGCGCCTTGACAGGCGGGATCCCGTCCACTACGTTCAACCTTCGAGAGGGCGGTTGAGGATGCCTGCCATGTCCGAACCCATCACCGACGCGGCCTTTGCCGCGTACGCCCAGGAGCGGGGTTTGGCGACGGCCGCACAGATCGAGGCCGCCCGGGCCCGTCAGGCCGAGCAGGCGCGCGCGGGCGCGCCCATCCCGCTGGCCGAGGCCCTGGTCGTGGTCGGCGTCATCACCCCGGCGCAGCGGGAGACGGCTGAGCAGCGGATCCGGGACCGGGCCCGGGGCGGCCCCGCGCGACTGCTTCACTACCGGCTGGTTCGCAAGCTCGGCGAGGGCGGCATGGGCGCCGTTTACCTGGCCGAGGACACGAAACAAGGGCGATGGGTGGCCCTGAAGATCCTGCCGCGCCAACATGCCGAGAATCCCGAGTTTCTCCGCCGCTTCCAGCGCGAAGCCGACGCGATGGGCCGCCTGCACCACGAGCACATCGTCCGAGCCTTCTCGGTGGGCGAGGATCAGGGGCGCCACTTCTATGTGATGGAATACTGCGAGGGGGAAACGCTGGATCGCCGGCTCGAGCGCGAAACCTGCCTGCCGCCTCGCCAGGCCGTCGCGCTCGTCGCCCAGGTGGCCCGCGGGCTTCAGTACGCTCACGCCCGGGGATTCGTTCACCGGGACATCAAGCCCGCCAATATCCTCGTCACGAAGGAGGGGATCGCCAAGATTCTCGACCTGGGCCTGACCAAGCACGTCGAGGGCGCGCAATCCACATTCCTGACGCAGAGCGGCGTGGCGATGGGGACGCCTCACTACATCGCGCCCGAGCAAGCGCGGGGGGATCGCAAGCTCGACGGCCGGGCCGACATCTATTCCCTCGGCGCGACCTTCTACCACCTCGTGACGGGCGACACCCCCTTCCACGGCGCCTCGGCCTATGAGGTGGTCACGAAGCACTTGAGCGAGCAGTTGCCGGATCCGAGGGACATTCGACCCGGCGTCCCCGAGGGAGTCGCCCATGTCATTCGCCGGATGATGGCGAAACGCCGGGAGGACCGATACCGGGATTGCACGGAGTTGCTGGAGGACCTCGATCGCGTGGCCTCCGGCCGGGCGCCGGTCAGCCGGCCGATCGACGCGGCGCTGTCAAGCGTGGCGATGCCGGGCCGGCGCCGCACGCCCTCGCGCCGGCGGCCGATCCTCCCGTCCGCCAATCCTTCGGTTCCCGCGCCGCCGGTCCCGTCGGTGAGGCTCGGTTGCTTCGTCGTCACGCGCCGGGCCGCGTACGGGATCGGACTGGCCGCCCTGGCCGCGATCGTCCCCCTGGTGGTACTGTCCGGACGGGTCGGGACGGAGCTCGAGACGCAGGCCCCGGCGGATAGCGGCCGAAACCTCGCGATCGCGCAAAACGGCGGAAGCCGCGCCGAGCCGGCCTCCGTCCGGAAGAGCGAGTCCGGAACGCAGGCGGCGGATGCCGCCCCGGCGCAGGAGAGACAGCCCCCGAGGATCGCTCGTCGAGCGACTTCCGAAGCGCGGGACCAGATGGCGGACGGATTGCGGCCGGGGCGGGCGGGGATCGAGGCGGGGGGAGGAGCGGCGAGCGCGGGCGAGGGCGCAGACCGGGCCCCGTTAGCGCTCCTCCGGGAGGCGGAGAAAAAACTAGCGGATGCTGCAAAGCCGCGGGATATCGGCGCCGCGCCGCCACCGGCCGCCGCGAAGGCGGCGGCCGCCCCATCTCCCGCGACGGACCTGCTGGCGCGTGCCGATCCGGCGCGCCACGCGGTGCGCGGCGCGTGGGCCCGGACCGAGGAGGGCCATCTGGCTTGTGAGGACGTCGGCGCGGAGGCGCGGATCGAAGTGCCTTTCGATGCGGGCGAGGCCTATGACCTTCACGTTGTTTTTTGCCCCGGCACCGCGGACGAGGTCCGCCTCCACTTCGGTATCGGCGGGCGGGTGGCCGATCTCGTCCTGCGGCTGCGGAACGACCCGGCGGCCGTCCTCAGGCCGGTTGAGGGGGTGTCGGGCGGACGCACGGGGAGGCTGGCGGCGCCTCTGACGCCGGATCGCAACCACGCCGTTGCCGTGCAAGTGCGGCCGGAACGCGTTTCCGTGATTGTAAATGGGGCTCCGGGGGTAGCGTGGAGGTCGGACGACGGCACCCTGGGGCGCGAGCGGACGAACGACGATAGAGAGGCGGGCTTCGCAATCTCCCTTCCGTCCGGCGCGATGATCATCCGGACCTGGTCGGTGACGAGCCGTTAGGTCGTTCGGGAGGACCGCTCCTTCGGCGGGAAGATGCGGCCGTTTGCTATCGCGTCCCCCGCACGGCATAGCGATCGATCGTTCGATCGATTTCCTCCTATTCCTCCGATCTCCCGCGGCGCGCCGCGCGCGCCGGGCGCTCCCCACGACCCGGACCGGCCGGTGTTTTGCCGCGCCCCGCGCCCCCGATGCAGCCCTTTTCAACTCGGGCGGCACAGGCGTGCCGCCCCTCGGGCTCCGAATTTGCCGGACACGCGCCGGATCCTCGCGCCAACCCGATGCGCCGGATGCTCCCGGCGTCGCGTCCCGTGTCAGCCGCACCGCCTTCTCCCTTCGAGGATCCGGGATGCCTCGAAATGTCCGGGGTAAAAGGAGTGCCCGATTGGTGTTGACCGTGCGGACGGACCGGGGTAATAAAAGCCACTTGTCCGCAGGCGTCCAATCGGAGACGAAATTCATGGTGTCTTGCGCACGCCGAATAAGTCGTCGTCGTTTTCTGCGAGACGCCGGCGCTGCAGCCGCCGCCCCGCTTGTTCTGCCGGCTTCCGTCTTCGGCCAGGACGGGCGCGCCGCGCCGAGCGAGCGGATCACCACCGGCCATATCGGCGTCGGCGGCCAGGGGCTTGCGCACATCATCGGAGGCCCTTGGGTGCTCAAGGGCGGGCTGGTCAGCTTGCCCGACGTCCAGGTACTTGCCGCCGCCGATGTGAACGTTCACGCCGCCAACCGGGCGAAAAACGAGGCGGAGAAACGGTACGCCGCGGCCGCGCCGTCCGGCTCCTACAAGGGATTCACCGCCTACACCGACTTTCGGGAGATGCTCGACCGGAAAGACATCGACGCCGTCCTCGTCGCCACGCACGATCCATGGCACGTCCCGGCTTCCATGGCGGCCGTGAAGGCCGGGAAGGACGTGTACTGCGAAAAGCCCCTGTCGCTGACCATCCGCGAGGCCCGGGAGATGGTCCAGGCGGTGCGGCGCTACGGCCGCGTCTTCCAGACCGGCACGCAGCAACGGTCGGCGGAATACAACGGCTGGTTCCGGCAGGCCTGCGAGCTGGTTCGAAACGGGCGGATCGGGAAACTGCAGACGGTCCTGGTCGGCGTGGGGCACACGTCGTCGGACCGGTGGTTCCCGGCGCAGCCCGTGCCGGAAGGGTTCAACTGGGACATGTGGCTCGGCCCGGCCCCGTGGCGGGAGTACAACTCGGAGATCGTTCGCGGAAGCTGGTTTGGGATCCGGGACTTCTCCGGCGGCGAGATCACGAACTGGGGAGCGCACCACTTCGATATCGTCCAGTGGGCGCTCGACATGGACGGGAGCGGGCCTACGGAGATCCTCCCTCCCGACGGCAAGGACATCAAGACCCTCACGTACAAATACGCCAACGGCGTTGTCGTGCTGCACGACCCCTCGTTCAATGGCATCAAATTCAACGGGACCGACGGGCGGATCTTCGTCAACCGCGAGCAGTTCAAGACCGAGCCGGAGGAAATCGCCAAGCAGCCGCTCGGTCCGGGCGACGTCCGCCTGCTGAAGAATACCGGGCATCACCGGAACTGGTTGGACTGCATCAAGACCCGCCGGCGCCCGAACGCGGACGTCGAGATCGGGTGCCGGTCGGTGACGGTCTGCCACCTGGGCAATATCGCGTATTGGCTGAAGCGACCGCTGACGTGGGACCCGGCGAAGGAGACGTTCGTCGGCGATCCGGAAGCGGACCGGTGGCTGGAGCGTCCGCGTCGGTCGCCGTGGACGCTGTGAGTCCGTTTTCAGGAATCCTGTAAGGATCGGTGGCCGGGCGGGAATACGGAAAACGACTGTCTGTTGACAGACGTTTTGACGATCTGGTATAGCCGGAGGTCTCCCGTCTGCTTTCACCGGCATCCCGGGCCATCTTTCGAAAGGGTCCTGACATGCGCGTCGTGAACCGGCGGATCTCGAGGCGTCACTTCGTCGGGGGGGCGGCGGCGGCCGTCTCCGCGCCCTACTTGGTTCCGGCCTCCGCCCTCGGGGCGGACGGCAGGCCGGCGCCGAGCGAGCGGATCACCATGGCCGGCATCGGCTACGGGAACATGGGCACCGGCGACATGGGGAGCCTGATCAACAACAAGGATGTCCAATACCTCGCGTTTTGCGACGTGAGGGCGGAAAAGCGCAACGCCGCGGTGGACGCCATCAACAAGAAGAACGGCAATACGGACTGCAAGGGGTACAACGAGTTCGAGGAGATCGTCGCGCGCAAAGACATCGACGCCGTTCAGGTCTCGACCCCCGACCACTGGCACGCGCTCATCTCGATCGCGCTGATGCGGTCGGGGAAGGACGTCTACTGCCAGAAGCCGCTGACGCTGACGATCGCGGAGGCGCGGGCGATGATCAACACCGCGCGCCGCTACGGCCGGATCCTGCAGACCGGCAGCCAACAGCGCTCATCCAACGAGTTTTACAAGGCCTGCATGCTGGTCCGCAACGGGCTGATCGGCAAGCTTGAGAAGGTTTATGTGAACGTCGGGGGACCGTCGCAGGACAAGATCTTCCCCGAGGAGAAGCCGATCCCCGAGGGGTTCGACTGGAACCGCTGGCTCGGTCCCGCGCCGTGGCGGCCCTACAACCCCGAGGCGTGCAGCGGGAACTACGGCGGCGGCTTCCGGCAGGTTCGCGACTTCTCCGGCGGCATGATGACCGACTGGGGGGCCCACCACTTTGACATCGCGCAGTGGGGCAACGATGCCGACGAGACCGGGCCGGTCGAGATCCATCCGCCGGGCGGCGAGCACCGCTGCCTTACCTACAAGTTCGCCAACGGCGTCCTCTACCGCCACACCAACAAGACGGACAGCGGGGAGAACGTCGACGGCGTCCTCTTCGAGGGCCCGAACGGCAAGGTCCAGGTCAACCGCGGCAAGTTCAAGACGTGGCCCGACGAGATCGGCAACACGAAGCTGGAGGACCTTAAAGTTCAACTTTACAGAAGCCACAACCATTACCGGAACTTCCTCGACTGCGTAAAATCCCGCCAGCGCCCGATCTGCGATGTTTCGGTCGGCGCCCACTCGGTGATGGTCTGCCACCTCGGCAACATCGCCTACTGGCTGAAGCGTCCTTTGAAGTGGGACCCGGTCAAGGAGGAGTTCATCGGCGACGCCGCAGCCAATCGCTGGCTCGACCGGCCGAAGCGTGCGCCCTGGACGCTTTAGCGGCGGCTGTTGTGTTGATCCGGCTTTCACACGAGCAAGAGAAAGGAGTTCGACGTGAAACCTATCCAGGCGGTGGCGGCAGTGGCGGCGGCGACCGCGGCAGGGAAGACCCTGGCCGGCGAGCTGGAGGATCTGCTGCCGAAGATCGGCAGCGACAACCTGAATGAACGGAAGAGCGGGCGCGACCGGTTCGAGGATCTCGTCCTGGCCTCCGGCAAGCCCGGGGCGGAGGCCGAGCGGGCGGCCACCAGCAAGGCGATCTGCGCCCTGCTTGAGAAGGAGATGAGCGACGACACCCGCTGCTGGCTGCTGCGGGAACTCTGGCTGATCGGCGGCGCCGAGGCGATCCCGACGCTCGTCAAGCATCTCGACCACAAGGGGACGGACGTGGCGGATGCGGCGCGCCGGGCCCTGCAGAAGAACTCCGCCCCGGAGGCGACGGCGGCGCTTGTCGCGGCCCTGGGCAAGGCGAACACCCCGGAGTGGAAGGTGGCCTGCCTCATCGCCCTCGGCGGGCGAGCCGACTCGAAGGCGACGTCTGCCGTCGCCCAACACCTCTCGGACAAGGATCTGTCGGTGGTCTCCGCGGCGGCCGCCGCGCTGGGCCAGATCGCGTGTCCGGATTCCGCCAAGGCCCTGGCAGCCGCTCGCAAGAAGGGGAGCGCCGAGCAGAAAGCCATCCTCAGCGATCGCTATCTGCAAGTCGCGGAAAACTGGCTGCGGGCGGGCAAGTACGCCGAGGCCCTGGCGATTTACAAGGAACTGGACAGCACCTCCGAAACCGAGCTGGTCCGCGTGGCCGCCCGACAGGGGCAGCTGGCGGTCGAGCTCAGCAAAAAGGCCGGCCCCGGCCACCTGATCTACCAGGAGGTCAAGGGGCAGTGAGCGGTGCGCCCCCTTGGCGGTCCGGGGCTTCACCCTGCGAAAGATGGCGACTTGGGAGGCCGGGATTGCATTCCGGCCTCCTTTTTTTCGGGGGGTGCCGTGCGCCGAATAATGCGCCAGCGTCCCGCGACTCTCCGCGGGGGCGACCCCGCAGGCCGCTTCGGCGCCCACGTCTCCATCGCGGGCGGCTTCGACGAGGCCCTCCGGCGCGGCCGCGCCGCCGGCTGCGACGTCGTCCAGCTCTTCACCGCCAACGCTCGCGGGTGGGGGGGACGAACGGTGACGGAGGAGGAGCTGGGACGACTCGAGGCCGCCCGGCGAGAGACGGGAATCCGGCGCGTCGTCGCCCACGCCGGCTATCTCATCAACCTGGCCGCCCCTGACGGACGGGTCCGGCGGCTCTCGATCCAGGCCTTGGTCGGCGAGCTGCTACGAGCAGAACGGATCGGGGCGACGGAGGTGGTCGTCCATCCCGGCTCCCACCTAGGAGACGGCGAGGCGGAGGGACTCGCCCGGGTCGCCCGAGCGCTCGACGAGACCCTGCGCCGCGCCGGCCCGACCCGGTGCCGGGTCGCGCTGGAGACCACGGCGGGGGCCGGCAGCGCGCTCGGCGCGCGGTTCGATCACTTGCGGGAGATCCGGGACCGCGTCCGCGATCCGCGGCGACTGGCCGTCTGCTTCGATACTTGTCATGTCTTCGCGGCCGGTTACGACCTGAGGTCCGCGTCGGCTGTGGAAGACACGCTCGCGATCTTCGACCGCACCCTTGGGCTTGATTGCCTGACGGTCTTCCATTTGAATGACGCGAAATGGGGGCTGGGAAGCCGGGCGGACCGGCATGAGCACATCGGGCGCGGCCGCCTGGGGCTCGGCTGCTTCCGCGCCCTGGTCAACGATCGGCGCCTGCGCGATCTGCCCATGCTCCTGGAGACCCCCAAAAGAAGGCTGCCCGAGGGAATGTGGGATCGGCGGAACTTGGCTGTCTTGCGCCGTCTGTGCGCGCCCGGACGCGGAGGAGGACGATGATCCGGCTTGGAGATGTCCGGTTGCATCCCCTGCTCGACGGCACCTTCCGCCTCGACGGGGGCGCGATGTTCGGCATCGTGCCGCGCGTTCTCTGGGAGCAGCTTGCCCCGCCGGACGACCGGAACCGCATACGCCTGGCCCTGCGGCCCCTGCTGATCGTCGCCGGGGACCGGCGCATCCTGGTCGACGCCGGCGCGGGCGATCGCTGGGGGGAGAAGGAGCGGGCGATCTACGCGTTCGATCGTCGGCCGACCCTGCTGGAAAGCCTCGCGGACGCCGGCTTCGCGCCGGACGACATCGACACGGTCGTGTTCACGCATCTCCATTGGGATCACGTCGGCGGGGCGGTCGTCCACGACGCCGCCGGAGCTCTGGTGCCCGCCTTTCCCCGCGCCACGCACGTGATCCAGGCAGGGGAGTGGGAAGCGGCGACGAGGCCGAACGAGCGGACGCGGGGAAGCTACCGGACCGAGGACCTCCTGCCCCTCGAGCGGTCTGGCCGCGTCCGGTTCGTGGAGGGAGACGTCGAAGTCGCCCCGGGGGTCGAAATGATCAGGACCGGCGGGCATATCCGGGATCACTGTGTCGTCCGGATCCGGAGCGGGGACCGAAACGCGATCTATTTCGCCGATCTGATCCCGACCTGCGCGCACCTGCGCCCCTCATTCGCGATGGGTTACGATCTTTTCCCGTTGGACGTCCTGGCGTGGCGAAAGCGCTTGGTCGGCGACGCGTTGCGGGAAGGGTGGATCTGTTGTTTCGAACACGACCCGGGTATCGCTGCGGGGACGCTGGCCGGCGATCCGGATCGCCCGGTGGTGGTGCCCTTGACAGATTGATGATGTCGCGCGTGTTAAAGATGTCGGGAGACCGTTTCCGGCGTCGTCCCGTCCCGTGCGGGATGCACCGCCCCGATAACCGGTGAAACGCAGGCCGAATTCGGATACGCTTCCGCTTCATGGCGCCCTCCGAGCCCGATGTCCGACCTGCCGATGCGACGGCGGCCAAGATGGACCGCCTCCGGGCGATTCTCGAGGGCTACCATTCCCTTCTCGTCGCCTTCTCCGGCGGCGTCGACAGCACCTTCCTGGCCGCCGTCGCCCGCGAGGTCCTCGGCGACCGCGCCGTCGCCGCCACCGCGCGCAGTGCGAGCCTCGCGCAGGCCGAGCTCGAGGAAGCCGTCGCCTTGGCGAGGCGGATCGGCATCCGGCATCTCATCGTCGATACCCATGAGTTGGACAATCCCGACTATGCCCGCAATCCCCCCGACCGGTGCTACTACTGCAAGCAGGACCTGATCGGCGAAATGCAACGGGTGGCGGCGCAGGAGGGGCTGGCGGTGCTGGCGTACGGCGAGCTGGCCGACGACGATGCGGCGTTTCGGCCTGGCCGAAGAGCGGCGTTGGCGCACAACGTGAAGATGCCGCTGGCGGAGGCGGGGTTCACCAAGCCGGAGGTCCGTGCCCAGCTGCGCGAGCGCGGGTTCCCGATCTGGGACAAGCCGGCGACGCCGTGCCTGGCCTCTCGAATCCCGTATGGCTCGGCCGTGACAGTCCAAAAACTGTACCAAGTGGAGCAGGCGGAACGGCGGGTCCGGTCGAAAGGCTTTCGCGAGTTGCGCGTCCGCCATTACGGGGACCTTGCGCGCATCGAGGTCCCGCTGGCCGACCTTCCCCGGCTCCTATCGCCCGACGTCTTCGCGGACCTCGAGCGCGACATCCGCGCCCTCGGGTTCGACCGGGTCGAGGCCGACCCGAAAGGGCTGCGGCCTGGACATCTTAACGAGGACCTCCGGGGGGCGACTGGCGGCCAAGAGGTCTGACCGGCGCAACGCTGTGGCCCCCAGCGGTTGCCCGCAAATCGCGTGCGCCTTCATGTCCTTCGCGGGTAATACCGGCGTCTAGTTATATAACGGTCCGGGGATCTTCAGGCGGTTATATCTTCAGCCGAAGGTATAACAGAGCACCGGTTCGAGTCCGGCCTGGTATGATCAGGCGGGTATAGGGTCTGCGGCCCCGATCGCCAGAGGGGGGACTTGAAGGGGAGGGGGCTGCCGATCCGAGTCCGGGGCGTCTTTCGGCTCTTGACCGCATCCCCGCGGCGGTGGCGGAATGCCCGCGTCGACCGTTTTTCCTTGCCCTGAGCCCGTCTTCGATACAGACTGTCGACCTCCCGTGTACACCTTTGCATTAGGACGATGATGAGCATGCTGAAGCTGGCGCTCCCGAAGGGCAGTCTCGAGCACTCCACGCTGGATTTGCTGAAGAAAGCCGGGTGGAAGGTCACCGCGGGCTCCCGCAGCTACTACCCGCACATCAACGACCCCGACATCTCCTGCGTTTTTCTGCGGCCGCAGGAGATGCCCCGATACATCGAGCGCGGCAAGCTCGACGCCGGGATCTGCGGTAAGGATTGGGTTCTCGAAAACGAGTCCGACGTGCAGATCGTCACCGAGCTCGCATACAGCAAGCACCAGCTGACCCCGGTTCGATGGGTTCTCGCGGTCCCGAACGCATCGACCGTCCAGAGCGTCCGGGACCTGGCCGGCTGCACGATCGCGACGGAGCTCGTCGGGACCACGAAGCGGTGGCTTGCGAAGAACGGCGTGCGGGCGACCGTGGAGTTCAGCCACGGCGCGACGGAGGTGAAGCCACCCGAGCTGGCCGATGCGATCGTCGACATCACGGAAACGGGCAGCTCGTTGCGCGCCAACAACCTCCGGATCGTCGAGACCGTTTGCGAGTCCGTGACCGTTCTCGTCGCGAACAAGGCGGCGTGGAAGGATGAGGCGAAGCGCCGAAAGCTCGAGGCGATCGGGATGATGATGCAGGGGGCGATCTGCGCGCAGGAGATGGTCGGGCTCAAGATGAACGTTCCCGGGAAGGCCAAGGCGGCCGTCCTCAAGCATCTGGAGGCGCTGGGCAGCCCGACTTTGAGCCCGCTGGCGAAGACGGGGTGGTGGTCGGTCGAAGTCGTGATCGCCGAGTCCCGCGTCCGGCAGCTTCTCCCCGAACTGAAGCGCGCAGGGGCCACGGGCCTCATCGAGTACCCCCTGAACAAGGTCGTGCCCTGAGCGCGGGGCTTTCGTCCGCCGGCCCCCTCCGCACGACGCATGACACGTCCGGCGTCAGGCCGTCATCCTTTCACCTGAATCTGGAGAGGGTATTCCTCGGCGGTTGACTCAGGCCGATCTGCGGCAGGGAGGAGATCCATGAAGACGCCAACTCGGGGGTGGGCGGCGATCGTTTTCCTGGCGGCGGCGGTTGCATCCGGGCAGACCGCTCCGGCGGGGGCGCCGCCCGGCGACGGCAAGCTCCGAATCATCGCCTTCGGGGCCCACCCGGACGACTGTGAGCTGCTCGAGGGAGGCGTTGCGGCTCGGTGGGCCGCGCTGGGTCACCACGTCCTTTTCGTCTCCGCCACCAACGGCGATATCGGCCACTGGAACCAAGCCGGAGGCCCCCTGGCCCTCCGGCGCGCTGCGGAGGTCCGCCGCTGCGCCGAGATCCTCGGCATCCAGACCCGCGTCCTCGACATCCACGACGGCGAACTGATGGTGACGCTCGAAAACCGGAAGACTCTCGTGCGCCTCATCCGGGAATGGAACGCCGACATCGTCATCAGCCATCGACCCGTCGACTATCACCCCGACCACCGGTACCTGGGCATCCTGGTCATGGACGCGGCCTACATGGTCACCGTCCCGTTCTTCTGCCCGGACACGCCGCACCTGACGAAAAATCCGGTCTTTCTCTTTTCCGAGGATCGGTTCACGAAGCCGAGCGCCTTCTCGGGGGACATCGTGGTGTCGACTGACGAGGTGCTCGACAAGAAACTGGCGTGCGTGGATGCGCTGGAATCCCAGTTCTACGAAGGGGGATGCAACGGCTCGGAGGCACTGATACCGAGGGACGAGGCGGGGCGCGAGGCGCGTCGGAAAACGGTACGGGAGCGATTCGAGCGGCGCTTCCGGTCCACGGCCGACCGGTTCCGGAAGGAGCTGGGGGAGTGGTACGGCGCTGACGCCGGGGCGGGAATCCGGACGGCGGAGGCGTTCGAAATCTGCGAATACGGCCGCCAGCCCGACCGAGATGAGATCCGGCGGCTGTTCCCGTTTTTCCCGGCGTCGAAATAGGCGTTCGGGAATGGCTGCCGCGAGCCGCTAAGCCGGGGGCATGCATCGGTGTTTGTCGACGGCCTGGCATCGGGCGGGCTTTGAGGCATTCCGCCCGCGTGGGATCCCACGGAGACGCGACCCCGGCGCGATATTCCCTGCGGGATTTTTGCCGCCGGGTATCCGAGCCCGTAACGTTCATCCCGTCGTTGGAACATTCCCCCGAGTCCCTCCCCCTAGGGGAAAATGCAACATAAGAAACATTATCGGACGTTGCGGTGTGGAATCCCGGCCTGGAGTCGGCGCTCCCCAAGGTCCCTCTCGATTGCCCCCCCGAGTTCGTCTTGTGACGGATCGCCGGTCGCTCTGATGATGCGCGCGGCGTCGATCGACGGGCGTCTTGTGGCTTGACCTGACCGTATATTTATATAAACTGGCGATATCCACAAGGGGCAGCCGCGATCCGCAGACCGGGAGTCAGGAGGCCGCCGCCATGATGCAAGACCGTCGGGATCCCGCGGTCCGGTTGATGTGGATGTCCGTTTGCCTGGCGACAGGGGCTTTCGCCATCGGTGCCGAACCCGCCGGGGGACCCGAGCCGGCGATCGAAAAAGGCGTGAAGTACCTCCGCGCCCGGGTCGCCGAAGGACTCCCGGAGATCATGGACACGGCCCGCGTCAAGAACGAGACGCTTCACGGCGGGCAGACCTACAACGAGATCGTCCTGTACACCCTCCTGACCGCAGGGGTTCCTGCGGACGACCCGGATGTCGTCCGTCTGGTCGAGGCCATCCGTGCGAAGCCCTTGGCCCACACCTACGGCACGGCCATTCGGGCTCAAGCCTTCGAGAAGCTCGATCCCCTTCTCTTCCGTGCCGACATCGCCCAATGCGGGCAGTTTCTCGTCGACAACCAAGGCAAGAAAGGGGCTTGGTCCTACAGCCAGACCGTTCCGCTGCCGCCCCTCCCCAAGGTCACGCTGACGCCCAATGCCCGGACGATGACCGCGAGCGGATCGAAAGGGGGCCCGGCCATCGCCGCCGACCGCCAGACGAAGGCATTGCCGAAGACCGTCCTTCAGCGTCGCGGCTGGGGCGAGGAGCGCGACAATTCCAACACGCAGTATGCCATGCTCGGCTTGGCCGCCTGTGCCATTGCCGGCATCCATCCGCCTCCGGACGTCTATGCCCTTTGCGAGCAGTGGCTGACCGAATGCCAGAATTCGGACGGCGGCTGGGGGTACCGCAGCGGCGAGAAGGAGCACTCCTACGGCAGCATGACCGCCGGGGCGGTCAGCTCGCTCAGCATTTCCCTGCGGGCCCGACACCAGGATCCCGCGAAGGATCTCCGTGTGCGGAAGGGATTGGACTGGCTCGGGCAGAACCTGACCTTCGACACCCATCCCGGCGGCGACAAGAAGTGGCTGTTCTACTGGATCTACTCGGTTGAGCGGGCGGGCGCGTTCTCGGGCGCGGACAAATTCGGGGACAAGGCCTGGTACGCCCTCGGAACCGCCTGGCTGCTGGCAAACCAGCAGGACGATGGGTCGTGGGAGGCCGACAAGCAGAACAAGAAAGCGGACACGATCTGCGACACGTGCTGGGCCATCCTGTTTCTCAAGCAGGCGAGCAAGCACTATGTGTATACGGGGTGATCGGGAGAAGGCGTTCCGCCTCGCCCCTCCCCCGTTTCGCCGAGTCTATCGGCTTCCGCCCGATGCGGCCTGCGCGTAATCCGGCGCGGGCGTGAGGGACACAACGGCCATCTGCGACGCCTCCCCCCGGTTGTCGAGCGTGCATCCCGCGCACATTCCACCCGTCCGCTTGGCCGCCCCGATGCGTCGGCGCTGGGCCAGGAACAGCGCCGCCAGCGAGCCTTGTTGATCCGCGCGCGCTTCCATGGCGGGCCCCCTGTCGATATCCCATATCTCTTATCGTCATTCGGGCCTCCTTCTTGAGAGGCGCATGGGTGTCCCGGCGGCACGTACGGTCTGGAGGCTATCGCCGTGGCCACGGCCGAGGGGACGATCTGGGAAGACCTGCGAGAGTTCGCCGTGCCTTTGCGGTTGGAGCTCGGCGTCGGCGTCGCGGGGCCTGGAGTCAGGCCCACCGGTCGCGGAACACCAGATCCGCCAGCGGCTTCCGCGTCTTGGGCTTGGCGCCGTCGGCCGGCCATCCCAACGGGGTGAAAACAACAGGGTCGACCTCCTGGGGAATCGCCAGGACCTCGCGCGCCGCGCTGTCATCGAAATTGGCGATCCAGCAGGTCCCGAGCCCGAGATCGGATGCGGCCAGGATCAGATGATCCATGACGATGGCCGCATCGACTTCGCTGTAACGCCTGCCATCCTTGCGGACCCAGGCCTCCCCCGGGACCGCGCAGACGGCCAAGACCAGGGGCGGCTGGACGAACCACTCTCGAGCATAGATGCGCCGCAACGCCTCTTCCCTTCCCCGCGTGTGGATCACGACGATCCGGAATGGCTGCCGATTGGCCGCGGTCGGGGCGAGCCTGGCGGCCTCGAGGACTTTGCCCAATGTCTCCTCGTCCACCGGATCCGGCTTGTAGGCGCGGCAACTATAGCGGGCCTTGGCGAGCAAGCCGAAGTCCATGGCGCGATCCTCCTTGGGGGGATGACTCGGACGCAAGCGCGACTCTAGCGGGACCGGCTGGCCGCTGTCAAGGCGCGCACGCCCTCACAAGCCCCCTCACGCTTTCGGCCAAAAAGAAGGCCCGCCGAAACCCGATGGCTTGAAAGACCGCCCAAGTTAACATCCGGGCAACCACAAGGGGCGCCCCTCCACCTGAAACGACGGAGGATCGGCCCACCATGAGCCCTGACCGGCCGGTGTTTTGACGCGCCCCGCGCCCCTCCGACTCACCCCTCCCCCATCACGGGCGGCACAGGCGTCCCCCCCTCGGGCCCCGCACCCGGCTGACGGATCGCTGGATCCACGCGCCAACCCGATACGTCGGATGCTTCCGGCGTCGCGTCCCGTGTTTCCTGCGCCGCCGTCTGTTCGCCGTGATCCAAGGAGTCCTCGAAATGTCCGGGGTAACCGGAGGAGCCCCCTCTCCGCGTCGCCGTTCCGACGCGGGAGGCGCGCGATGCGAAACGCCATGGTGACGGGCCGCTCCTCCGTGCCCCATCGTACGACCCGGCAGTCATAGAATCCGGCCGTCATATAACCGCGGAATCATGAGATTGGGCGCTGGGATGACAGGGCAATCCCATGATCGGGCGCCGGCATGAGCGGGCCGACATACGATTCGGCCGCGGTATGATCGGACGATCGGAGAAGGCGACGCGAGAAAACGTCGCCATATTAACTACAGGATTATATGACCGCCCGCCGATAGGATGGTACAGGAGGTTGGGTTCGCTCAACGGGGAGGCCCCATGGCCCGGAACATCCGTCAACTGGTCAGTTGCAAGCGCTGCGTGTGGATGTGGGCACCGCGAAAGCCGGTCGACCAGATCCACTGGTGCCCGAAGTGCAAGTCGCCCTACTGGAACCGGGATCGGATCCGTCCCGTGAAGGCGCCGGCACGGAAGGCGAAGACGGCCTGACAAAGCGACCCGGCTCGTGAGCACACCCGCGGGCGCGGGCGCGCGCGGACGTCTTCGGGCGTATCTATTTCTTCGCGGGCTTTGCCTTCGGCATCGTCCACTTGATATCCCCCATCGCCCACTGGATGCCGGGGAGGAGGTGTTTCTTCATCATCATCTCATCGCGAAAACACTCGTCGTGATGTCCGAAACCGGAGAAGAAGACCCGCCCCTTCCCGTACTCCTTGCACCAGACCACGGCGTAATCCTGGTCCGCCCGTTTCCCCTTGCTGATATCGACCGAGCTGTTGTCCAGGCTGATCAGGACATGGCAGGTGTCGCGGGACCAGTTTTTGTATTGATAGACCTCCTCCTTGAACCGAAAGGAGGGCGGCAACAGCCTCGTGGCCGGGTGGGTGGGATCTTCCACCTTGAACGTGCAGACCTGGTTCCACGGATGCCCGTCGAAATACCCGCCGATCATCTCGCCATACTCCGGGAAGTCGTAGAGGGAATCGGTCGCGTTGTGGGCGCCGATGAAGCCCTTGCCGCTCTTGACGTACTCGATGAGCAGCTTGCGTTGGTCCGGGTTGGGCAAGACATTTTGGGTCGTGAAGAAGAAGACGGCGTCGTACTGCCGGAGGTTGGCGACGGTGAAATCGTCGGGGTTCTCGGTGACCGTGCACTCGAAGGCCCCGGTTTCCTTCCCGAGCTTCGGCAGCTCCGCCTCGAGGACTTCCGTGCTGCTATGGTGGAAGCCTTTCGTGAGGCTGAAAAGCAGGAGTTTCCGCTTGGGCTTGGCCTCGGCCGCGGCGGGCCCGAGGGAGAGGAGGCACACGGCAACGGCGGCGGCGACGGCGGCGAAGGCCCCGATCATCCAGCGTGTCATCGGCCGTTCCTTGAAAGAGCCGGTTCTTCATCCCCGTTCTCGCCAACATTAATCCCGCTCGGGTCTCGCGGTCAAGGAAATGGTCGCCGCCGGACGCCGGGCGCGCGACGGCCGGGCGGAGCTGGGAGGCGGGGAATCCGGATCGGGCGGTATTGACCCCCGGGGGGCGGTACGGTACCCTGAGCGCCCCATGGGCATCATCCGGAAGCTGGACGCCGCGCTGGTGAACCAGATCGCCGCCGGCGAGGTCATCGACCGGCCCGCCTCCGTCGTCAAGGAACTCGTCGAGAACGCGCTCGACGCCGGTGCGCATCGGGTCAGTGTGGAGATCGAAGCGGGGGGGCGCAATCTGATCCGGGTCTCCGACGATGGGGGCGGCATCGCCCCCGACGATCTCCCCTTGGCGCTCGCCCCCCACGCCACAAGCAAGATCCGCTCGGCCGACGATCTCTTCGCGGTGCGGACGCTCGGCTTCCGGGGGGAGGCCCTGGCGAGCATTGCCGCGATCTCCCACCTGACGCTCGTCTCCCGCGTCCGCGGGACCCCCGAGGGGGCGTCGCTGGAGGTCCGGGGGGGCGCCTGCGGCGCGGTCCAGGCGGCCGGGGCGGCCGAGGGGACCGTCGCCGAGGTCCGCAATCTTTTCTTCAATGTGCCCGTCCGCCGCGGCTTCCTCCGGTCGGTCTCGGTCGAGTACGCGCACATCGCGGAGACCATGACGCGGTTCGCATTGGCCCATCCCGCCGTCCGGTTCGAGCTGCGTCACGACGGGAAGCTCGAGTTCGCCCTTCCCCCCGCCGAGGATCCGAGACCGCGGATCGCGCGGTTTTACGGGGAGGATTTGGCAAAAGCCCTTCTGGTCGCCCGCGCCGCCGATCCCCCCTTCTCCTTCACCGCGTGGATCGCGCCGCCGGCCTTCACCCGTCCCAACCTCCAGGGACAGTATGTGTTTCTCGGCGGCCGGTTCATTCGCGACAAGTCCATTTCCCATGCCCTCCGCGAGGCCTATCGCGAGCTGGTCATGGAAGGGCGCCATCCCGTCGCCTTCCTCTACCTCGACCTGCCCCCCTCCGAAGTCGACGTGAATGTCCACCCGACCAAGATCGAGGTGCGCTTTCGCAACGGTTGGCGGCTCCATGACCGGGTCGTCGAAGTCCTGCGCGCCGAGCTGATGCGGGCCGACTTGATCCCGAAGATCCCGGTGGCGGACCGGCCTCCGCCGCCGGCCTTCGATCCGGCGCGCGTCCAGGGGGCGATCTTCGACTTCTTCTCGCGGTCCGGGGGAGTCGGTGCGGCGGCAACCGCGCCGGCGCCCCCCTCCCCTTCCCTGCCGGCGGCCGGGTCGGATCCGGGGCCGGGCGGATTGCCGGCTCCGGGGTCAGGCCCCGAGAACCCGGCGACACCCGCCGTCCAGGCGGCGGTCCCGCCGCCGCGACGATGGCAGGTGCACGGCCGCTACCTTGTCGAGGAATTGCCGGATGGGATCGCGGTGATCGACCAGCACGCGCTGCACGAGCGGGTTCGGCTCGAGGCGATCCGGCGGCAGTGGGAGCGCGATGCGATCGTCCGCCAGCGCCTCCTCGTTCCCGCCGTGGTCGAGCTCACGCCGAGGGAGCTCGCCCGGCTCGAGGAATCCCGGCCGGCGCTGGAGTCCTTCGGGATCGAATGGGAGGATTTCGGGGAGCACACGGTCGTGGTGCGAACGGTCCCGGATTTTCTGCGGGACGAGGACCCGGTTCGCCTGCTGCGGGACTATCTGGCGCAGGTCGCGGAGACGACGGATCGGCCGGAGGCAACCGGCGGGTCGGAGCGCGCCGCCGCGGGTCTGGTCGACGCGATCCTCCACTTTCTGGCCTGTCGCTCGGCGGTGAAGGCGGGCGAGTCGCTGGCGCCGGCCGAGATCGACGCCCTGTTGGCGGAGCGCGACCGGCTGGAGCTCGCGGCCACCTGCGCCCACGGCCGGCCCGTGGCGCTGAAACTGACGCTGTCGGACCTGGAGCGGTACTTCAAGCGGACCTGACGGGACCTTGGGTCGAGGATCGGATCATGGACGCCCTGGAAGCCCTGCGGACCCGGCGCTGCGTGCGATCGTACGAACGAAGATCCGTTCCGCGCGAGCTGATCGAGACGGTTGTGGACTGCGGGCGTCTGGCCGCCACGGCGCGCAACGTGCAGCCGTGGCGGTTTGTCGTGGTGACGGACCCGTCGCGCCGGAAGGCGCTGGCGGACGCCACGGGCGTCAATGGACCGTTCATCGCCGGCGCCGGCGCCTGTGTGGTCGTCTTCTGCGAGGAGACGAAGTATTTCCTCGAGGACGGCAGCGCGGCCGTCCAGAACCTGATGGTGGCCGCGCGCGCGCTCGGTCTCGGGTCGTGCTGGGTGGCCGGCGACAAGAAGCCTTACGCGGAGGCGGTCCGACAACTCGTGGGAGCCCCTGCCTCGCTCCGACTCGTCGCGCTCGTTCCCATCGGCTGGCCGCTGGAGCATCCCGCCCCCGCCAAGAAGCCGCTGCGCGAGGTCTTGCACTGGGAATCCTTCGGCGGGCGGTAAACCATCGGAGCCCGGCCGACTGCCGCCGCACCGCCTCCCCGCCTCGCCGAGTCCCCATCCCGGCCCGCGGCGCCCCCCCGTCCCGTGTCCGGGTTCGGTCTCCGTCGATTTGCGGATCAGGAGAAACCTTGACGTCCCGCGCGGGTTGAACGATCGGCGGAATGGGAGGTCTTTCCATGATGACCTGTGATGAGGTCCGGGCGCGGCTTCCCCATCACCCGGACCCGGACGAGACGCCGGAGCTCCGCGAGGCCGTTTCGAATCACCTCCGCGCCTGCTCGGGCTGCGCGGAAGCCTGGCGAGACCTCCAGGCGGCGTGGGAGTCGCTCCGGGCCTGGGAGGATGCGGAGGCCCGAGACGATTTCCTTGCTCAGGTCCGGGTTCGCCTGCATCGCCAGGGGGCGCGGCGCCGCCCCCTCGCCTGGATCTCCCGGTCCGCGGCGGCCGGTCTGCTGCTGGCGATCGCCGCCGCCTTCCTCGCCCTGCCCGCGCGGGGTCCGAGCGACGGCCTGTCGCCCTCGGAGATTGAGATCATCCGAAACCTGGACCTGCTCGAGAATCTCGAAATGGCCCAGGCGGTCGATGTGCTCGAGACGGGCGCGACGCTGGATGAACTGGCGGGCGTGATGGACCTGATGTCGATCCCGGACGCGTCGGGACCGGAGACGAAGGAGTACTAAAATGGCGCGATGGATCATCGGACCCGCGCTGACGCTCGCCCTGATCCCGGCGGCGGGGGCTGCGCCCTCCGCCCCCATCGCGGCGGTCCCGCCCGGAAACGCGGGCGCGGACCGGGCCGACCTATCCGAGCTGATGAAGGATCCCGCCTTCCGGGAGCGGCTCCAGCGCTGGCGGACCATGTCGGACGCCGAGCGGTCGCAGCTGAAATTGCGCTACGAGCAGTGGTCGCGATTCCCGGAGCCGCAGCGCGATTGCATCCGGATGAGCTGGGTTCGCTTTCGCACCCTCCACCCGGACCAGCAGGCCGCGGCGAAGGCGTGGTATCGGGCGCTGCCGGAGGAGCATCGCCGCAGCTTAAAGCTGTATGCGGCCCGCGCGTACTCCTTCTCCCGAATGAACCAGATCCCCCTCCACCATTTCACCAGCTGGGTCCGCAACCTGCCGGCCGGGGAACTGGACCGCATCCGCCAGTTGCCCTCCGACCGCCGCGCCGAGTCGATCCAGCGGCTCAACCGGCGCTTCTACGAGCACGTCGCGCGAAAGGTCGAGGCCCAATTGCCCGAGATGGAGCGCGAGTCGTTCCGGGCGCTCTCGTTCGATGAGAAGATGGCCCGGGTGCGAAAGTGGTTTGCGGATCGAAAGGCCCTCGATGCCGAGAAGCGCGGGGAGACGCCCTGGTGGGAACGGCCGTTGCCCGCGCGAACGCTCAAAGGCGATGGAGCCTCCGCCCCCCTTCGCAAGGCGAAGCCGGCCGAAGGCTCCTCCTGACCGTGGCGCCCGGGAGCGTATCATATTCGATTCCGACCCCGTCCATACTCCTGGTATCGGGCCTTTGCGGGACCGCGGACTGACAGGAGGAGGACATGAGGATCCGCATCATGGCGTGGGGGGTCGTGGGATTCGCCTTGCCCCTGGCGGTCGAGGCCCAACGGGGCGGGATCGGGGGCGTGCGCGGTGCGGGTGGGCTCGGGCTCAACGATACCGTGCCGCCGCCGGCCTGGGCGGACAGCCTGGATTCCGCCCTGCGCCAGCAGAAACCCGTCCTGCTCTATGTCTGTCCGACGCTGGAGGGGGAGGACGATCTTCCCGGCGCCTTCCGAAACCCCGAGGTATCCCGGCTTTCGCGCGACGCGGCGGTATTCGTCCGGCTTCCCTACAAGGCGACGGATCCCGTCATCCAGGAGCGGAAGATCGCCGGAGCGCCCTGCCTGCTCGGTCTGGATTGGCATGGCAACGAGTGGCACCGGACGGCCGGCGTCAGCCAGGGCGCCGTCAAGGAATTCGTCCGGCTCATCCCGGAGGAGGTCCAAAGGTACGAAGAGGCCTTGACGCGCCTGCTGGCCCAGGCGAAGGCGCGGGAGGAGAAGGAGGATGTGCGGGGCGCTCTCGTCGCGTACAAAAAGATCGCCCAGGAGAAGCGGGTCGGGTTCGAGGCCATCCCGGCCGCGCGAGAGCGTCTCAAGACGCTTGGCGAGAAGGCGATCGCCGACGCCCTCGCCCTGGCCGCCGACCCGGCCAAGGAAAAAGAAGGCATCCAAACGCTGACGGGGATTTCCCGGGATCTGGATGGGACGCCTGTCGGTTCCCTGGCGCGGCTCGTGCTGCTCAAGCACAAGATCGAGGAGGCCCGGGATCTGCGAAGTCGCGTCCCCGAGATCCAGAAGCTGGCACGGATGACGGGCGAAGGATATGACGAGGTGGTTGAGGGGGCGAAATCCCTCCTCGAGCTCATCGACGGATACGGGCAGGCCCGCATCGAGGACGCCTTAAGAAAGTCCTCGCGGGGACTGGCCGCCGAGGCGAAGGCGCAGCTGAAGCAGATCCAGAGCGATTTCCCGGGGCTGAAGTCGGCCGACCGCGCAAAGGAAGAACTGGCGAAGCTTTGATCCGGACCGTTGCGTTATCATCCAGATTGTCCGGGACGGTTCCCGGGGCCATTGGAGGGCAGATCCATGCGATCACGATGGGTGCGAGGATGGGCCGTTCCCGGAGCCATGGCCGCGGCCTTGGGGGTCGGTGCCGCGGAGCCCGCGGACCGGCCGCGGGGCGACCGGGATGGATTGCCCCCCGAGGTCCTGCGTATTCAGGAGCAACTCCGGAAACTTCATGAGGAACAGGCCCGCCTGATGAAGAGTCTGAAGGACCTCCAGGGGCGCATGCAGGAATCGCGTGGACGTGCCCCGGAAGGAAAACCGGAAGCCCGGCCGAAGGCGCCCGCGGCACCGGCTTGGACTCCGCCTTGGACTCCGCGAGGCGGACAGGGGCCGGGACCCGGCATGGGATGGGGATGGCCGAGAGGGCATCAGGGCCCCTTCGGGAAAGGGCCGCACATGAAGCCGGGCGCCCCTCCCCGGCAGGGCTGGCAGGATCGACAGCCGGGACCGGCGGCTCCCCGGGCGGGCGGACCATGTCCCAATCGTTTCTCGTGTCCCCAGCGTGGCCCCTGGTGCTATGGCGGTCCCCGGTGTCCCTCGGACGGCCCGGCCAAGCGTTGGGGGGGGGGCGTTGAGGCGTGGCGCGACAAAGCCCGGCAGTTTATGGACCGTTATCCCTGGATGCGCGGACGGGTCCGGGAGTTCCTGGAGCACAACCCACAGGCCCGGGCTCGCGCCAAGCAATTCCTGCACTTGAAACGCGAGCGCGAGGAGACCCGGGACCGCAAAGCCAAGGACCCCGAGGAGCGACGCGAGAAGAAAACGGACAAGGGGGGCAAGGAGGAGAAAAAGGAAAAGATCCCGGAGAAGAAGGGTGAGCGGGATCGCGCCCAAGGAGGCTGCGGGTCCGGTGCCGCCTGAATGCGCTGAGGCTTGCCGACCCGGCGGGGCGGACGACGGCGCGTGGTGACCGCGAAAGAAAAGGCGGCGGGTCCCAAACGGGAGCCGCCGCCTTTTTCGTGCCAGGGGTCGGATTTGAACCGACAACAGGCGCCTTATGAAAGCGCTGCTCTGCCGGGTTGAGCTACCCTGGCGTTCCATGACGGCGCGGCCTTCGTTCGAATGCTCGCGCCGCCCGGGATCAACCCGCACGGTCGAGGGGGCCTATTCTATCGGGCGCCCGTGAGAGGTCAACACTATCCTTTCCTCGGGCCGATCCGTTTGACTCCCGCGCCCGATGCGGTATCCTGGTCGCCATGGCCGCACACCCGGCTGCACCGCGCGACTGGTTTGTCTGTCCCGTTTGCGGCGTGGAAGTGCCCGCCGGGGCCCCCGCCTGCCCGGAATGCGGCTCCGACGACCGAACGGGCTGGTCTCCGGAAACGGAATATGACGGGGTGGACATACCGGAAACGGACGTGAAACCGGTGGAAGATGCCGCTTGGCGGGATCCGGCTTCAGAGGCTCTCCGGGCGGGCCTGCCGCCATGGATTGTCGTGACCGCCGTCCTGCTGATTGTCCTATTGCTATGGCTGGCTCTGAGCGAGTTGTTCTGAGACGCGGGCGGCGCGCAGGCAAACCGGTCCGTCCCGACTCACCGGTCGATCTCGCCGAGGACGATGTCCAGGCTGCCGAGGATGGCCACCAAGTCGGCCAACATGACGCCGCGGGTGAGGGCGGGCAAGACGGAAAGATTGCTGAACGACGGGGCTCGGATCTTGACGCGCGCCGGCCGCTCGCCGCCGGAACTGACGATGTAGAACCCGAGGAGTCCGCGGGGGCTCTCGGACCGGACGTACACCTCCCCCGCCGGGGGCTTGAGGGGGCGTCTCGGGCCGGAGGGGCCCACCGGCCCCGCCGGAAGGCCATCCAGCGCTTGGCGGACGATCCGCGCGCTTTCCTCCATCTCGCGGATCCGGACGAAGTAGCGGTTCCAGCAGTCGCCCACCACGCCCGTCCCATCCCGTCCCACAGGGACTTCGAACTGGAACCGCTCGTATCCGGAATACGGCTCGATCGTTCGGAGATCGAAGGGCAGGCCCGAGGCGCGAAGACAGGGGCCGGTGACGCCGTGGTCGATCGCCAAAGCCGGCGCCAGAACGCCGATCCCCGCCGTGCGGGCGATGAAGATGTTGTTGTAGGACAGGAGCTCGTGGTAGTCGCGAATCTTCGGGGCGAAGGCATCGAGGAAGGCCCGGATTTTCGCGGCAAGGGCGGGCTCGAGGTCCTTCGGCATGCCGCCGATCCGGACGTTGTGCGTGGTCAGGCGGGATCCCGCGTAAGCCTCGAGGATGTCCAGGATCAGCTCCCGCTCCCGGAAGGCGTAGAGGAAGGGGGTAAACGCCCCCGTGTCGAGGCCGAAGCACCCGAAGGCGATCAGGTGGCTGGCGATCCGGTTGAGCTCGGCAAATATCACCCGGAGCCAGCGGGCCCGCTCCGGGACCTCGATCCCAGCCAACCGCTCGACGGCCAAGCACCACCCCAGATCGCAATTCGTTCCCGAGAGATAGTCCAGGCGGTCCGCGTAGGGGACGAACTGCGCGTAGGTCACCTGCTCGGCGATCTTTTCCGCGCAGCGGTGGAGGTATCCGATCGTAGGGTCGACGCCGGTGACGATCTCGCCGTCGGTTCGGAGGACAAGGTGCAGCACGCCGTGCGTGGAAGGGTGCTGCGGCCCCATGTTGAGAATCAACTCTTGGGTCTCGAGACGTGCGGGCGCGTCGGTCATTCGAGCGACCTGTCGCTGGGGGTGGACGCGTTATCGAGGTCCGCAGGAGGGGACACATCCCCCACCGGTGTCGTGTCGTCAGGGGACAACCGGTCGCCGGAAGGGGAACTCCCAACGGGAAGCGGCGCGCCGGTCGTCTCGGACCCTGAAGCCGAAACGTCAGGCGTCTCCGAGGCGGGACGGGGGGCGGAGGTGTCCTGGGCCGGCACGGCAGCCGGGGCGGAGGGATCCGCGGAGGCTGCGGGGCGGGGCTTGGCGGATGGAGGGGCAGGCGGGCGTCCGGGTGGCGGCGAGGCCGGGCCGAGCACCCGCAGCACGTCCTCCAGGGCGATCGTCAACCGCTCCCCCATCCGGGTCTGGATCAGGACCTTGCGCTGCATGAGCTGGTGTCCGAGGACAACGCCGGGACCGGCCTTCGTCTCGACCTGGTGGCCGCGCGGCGGGAATTCCTTGCGGGCCTCTGTGTAGGTCCGGAACTCGTAGCTCAGGCAGCAGAGCAGCTTGCCGCAGCGTCCGCAAACCTTGCTGGGATCGACCGTCTGCTTCTGGATCTTGGCCATCTCCATCTGGATGCCGCCGAGCTCTTTCTTGAACCCCTGGCAGCAGAGCGGCAGACCGCAATGGCCGCAGTCCCCGCAGAGTCGGGCCTGATCCCGCGCCCCCACCTGCTTGAGCTCGATCCGCGTCCGGAACTGCTGGGCGAGGATCTTGACCAACTCGCGAAAGTCCACGCGCGTCTCGGAGACGAAATAGAAGACGATCTTCTCACCGCCGAAGAGGTGCTCGACCTCGATGACCTTCATCGGGAGGTTGAGCTTGGCCACCTGCTCGCGGCAGAAGGCCATGGATCGGATCCGGTCTTCCGTCTCCAGCCGCCGGTGGCGGTCGAGATCCTCCGGTGAGGCTTTGCGGAGGAGGTCGCCGAGGCTGCCGGGCGGGAGCGAGGGGGGGATCGGCGCGGGCGGGGTGACGATCTCTCCCAGTTCCTTGCCCCGATCCGTGCGGACGATGCACTTGTCACGGACGCTGTAGTCGGTCGATTCCGTCTTGAAGTTCGCGATCGCGAACATCTTGCCGTACCGGACGGTGGAAAAGTTCATGAGCGGCTTGTCCCATCCATGGCGAACTCATCTCCGAGCCGGAGATGCAGCGATCGCCTCCACCAGGGCCGCCCCGAACGAAGCGGCCGCGTCGGGGCCGTTTGCCGTGACCAGCGCGCCATCGCGGACGACCGGGGCGTCAGCCACCCGGGCGCCCGCCCGAACCAGCTCCGCGAGGCAGTCGGGCCATGCCGTCGCGCGGCGGCCGGTCAGGAGCCCCGCGCGGGCCAGGGTGACGGGGGCAATGCAGATGGCGCCCAGCACCCGCCCTGCGGCGTGAGCCGCCTTTGCGAGGGCGTGCGCGGTCGCATCGTCCCAGTACTCCCCCGCCCCGCTTCCCCCCACGAAAACAATCGCGTCCCAATCGCCGGCCCGGACATCCTGGAGGCGGGTGTCCGGCGTCACGGTCATCCCCCGCATGCCCGTCGCAGGAGCGGTCGTGGAGGCGGCCACGGTCACCTGTGCGCCTTCAGACTCGAGGGCTTTTCGGGGATGATCATACTCCTCGTCCCGAAAGTCCCGGCACGCGATGATCATCAGGACACGCCTGCCGTCGAGCCGTCCCATGAGGGATCTCCAAAAACGAACCGCGAGTATATCGCCCCAAGGGATGGCGGGCAACAGGCAATCTGGGACCCCGCGATCGCATCCGTTTCGGAGCGCCCCACGCCCCGGCCGGTGTTGGGCCGCGCACCGCGCCAACCCGGCGCAGCCCTTTCCCATCACGGGCGGCACAGGCGTGCCGCCCCTCGGGCCGCGAATCAGCCGGACGAGTCGCCGGATCCATGCGCCAACCCGATGCGTTTGATTTTTCCGCCCCCGGTTCGGCGTCTTCCACGCAACCGTCCGCTCGCCGAAATTCAGCGGGTCATCCAGTCCGGGGGAACTGGAGCGCTCGCACCGCTTGACGCCCCCCCGCCACCCGCGTAACATGTCCCGTGTCCTGCCCCGGCGCCTGTGACGCCTTGGCGGTTCCCCCCGTGTTCGCCAGGAGGCCGCAATGAGTTTGTCCGAGAGCTTCGCCGAATTCGCCAATGTCTTCCGAACCGTTGCCGAGCTCAAAGGGTCGGATCTCTTCCTGAAAGTCGGCACCCCCCCCTGCGTCCGCGTCACCGGGTTCGTACGCCCCCTCGATCTGCCGCCCCTGACCGAGGACCAGATGCTCCTCGTCCTCGAGTCCATCGCCAGCCCCCAGGTGCTCGACAAGTTCCAGAAGCAGGGGGACGCCGACTGCTCCTATGAGGCCTTCGGCGTCGGCCGTTTCCGCGTCAACATCTTCCGCCAGCGCGGCTACATCGGCATGGTCTTCCGCTACGTCCAGAGCCGCATTCCCTCCCTCGAGGAGCTCAACCTCCCCGCCGATCCCCTCCGGAAGATCGCCGAGAAACCCCGAGGCCTCGTCCTCGTCACCGGCACCACCGGCAGCGGCAAGTCCACGACCATGGCCGCCATGCTCAACCACATCAACCACACCCAGGAAAAACACATCGTCACCGTCGAGGACCCCATCGAGTACGCCTTCACCGACGCCAAGTGCATCATCAACCAGCGGGAGCTCGGGCAGGACACCGAGACCTTCGCCTCCGCGCTCAAGGGCGTCGTCCGCCAGTCCCCCGACGTCATCATGCTCGGCGAGATGCGCGACGCCGAGACCGTCGAGGCGGCGCTCCACGCCGCCGAGACCGGCCACCTCGTCATCTCCACCCTTCACACCGTCAACGCCATGCAGACCGTCGAGCGCATCATGAACTTCTTCCCGACCCATCAGCACGAGTTCCTCAAGCAGCAGCTCTCCCAGCTCCTCGTCGGCGTCGTCTCCATGCGGCTGCTGCGGACGAAGACCGGCGACCGCCGCGTCCCTGCCGTCGAGCTCATGGTCGATGCCCCCACCATCAAGGAGACCCTCGCCGCGGGCAAGATCCGCGACCTCTACAAGGCCATCCGCGACGGCGGCTACTACGGCATGCAGACCTTCAACCAGGCCCTCCGGGTCCTCATCCAGGGCGACCACATCAGTCTCGAGGACGCCCTCGCCGCCGCCGACAGCCCCGACGAGCTCCGCCTCGAGATCCGCGGCATCACCAAGGGGTCCCGGCCCGCGCTTTGAGAAAGGGACGGAGTCGCGGAAGACACGGCGCGCCTGGGGCTCCGCCGCCGCGGGCGCCGAGATCCCCAACTTTCCGGCCGGTCGTGCGTTGTTATAAGAGACAGGCGCCGCGGCCCCCGTGGGAGCCCGGGGTCCGCGCGGCATGCTGCCCACGGAGATGCAACTTTCGATCCCGGAACTCCTTGGCGGGACCCCCTCGATGCGCCGCCTCTCGATCGCCCTCCTCCTGCTGCGCCTTTTCAACGCGGCCGCCGCGCTCGCGATCCTCTATGTCACCCTCTTCTACTTCATCGCCCCGGTCGAGACCGAGGACTTCGCCAAGCTGCGCGGCTGGGCCATGAAGCCCGCCCCGCCCGCCTCCGGCGCGGGTCCGCGCACGCCGGACTCCTTCCGGGCCGTCTGGGAGACCCCCCTGCCCGTCCGCCCTGTCGAGACGGAGCCGCCCAAGCCCACCGACAAGGCCGAGAGCCCCCAAGCCCCCCGCCTCGACGACCTCTTCACCCTCGCCGGCACCATCGCCTCCGACGACCCCCGCGCCGGCATGGCGGTCGTCGTCGTCAAGGCCTCGAAGCAGACGCACCTGCTCGCCGCCGACTCGAATCTCCCCGGGACCGTCGCCCGCATCACCGGCATCCACAAGGACCACATCGTCGTGCTCAACGCGGGGAAGGAGGAGCGGCTCGCCGTCAAGGACGAGATCACCGCCGCCCCGCCCGACCCCCGCGACCGACGCGTGCGCCGGCCTGAAACCGCCCCCCCGGCCCCGCCCCCCCTCCCCTCCGTCGACCCGGCTTCCTTCCGAACCGAACGGGACCCGACCAACCCGAACCTGTGGAACGTCGACCGCAACGAGAAGCAGTACCTCATGAAAAATATCTCCTCCCTGCGCGACCAGATGGGCCTCCGGCCCGTCATGACCGGCGACAAGATGAGCGGCGTCCAAGTCGAGAGCCTCCAACCCAATTCCATCCTCTCCAACCGCGGCCTTTGCGCCGGGGACATCATCCGCAAGATCAACGGCATCGCCATCACGAGCGAGGACCAGGGCAACCAGTTCCTCGCCAACCCCAACATCCGAAACGCCGCCCGCTACGACATCGAGGTCGAGCGCGCCGGCCAGGTCTTCACCATCACCTATCAAATCAACCGCTGACGAGCCGCGGCGGCGCACGCCCGCCGCGCGGCCCTCCGGCGGTTGATGGGAGACGAGGACGCCCTGTGTCGCTCTTGCTCGCCCTGGACGTCGGCAATACCCGCCTCCACGCCGGCCTCGTCCGCGACGGCGCCGTCACGGACGCCGCCGCGTGGCCCCTCCCGGACGCCGCCGAGCCCGAGCGCCACGCCCCCGCCTTCGTCGCCGCCCTCCGCGCCGCCGCCCCCCCCGCCGCCGCCTTCGTCTCCGTCCGCCCCGAGGCCGACGCGGCCGCCCGAGACCTCGTCCGGCGCCTCGCCGGCCTCGACGCCGTGAAGCTGGGCGCCGACCGCCCCATCCCCGTCGTCAACCGCACGAAACAGCCGGGCCGGGTCGGCGCGGACCGCCTCGTCCACGCCCTGGCGGCCTTCGCGCGCGCGAAGGGGGCCTGCATCGTGGCGGCCTTCGGAACCGCGGTCACCATCGACGCCGTCGCGCCCGACGGCGCCTTCCTCGGCGGCGCCATCCTCCCCGGCCTCCGCATCCAGGCCCGAGCCCTCCACAACTACTGCGCCCAGCTCCCGGACGTCTGGGCGGCGGAGGGGAAGGTGGACTCGCCGAAACGAGGGGCGGGTCGCCGGACCCGCCCGGCAACCGCCTCGTCGCCCCCTCCCGCCATCGGCCGCACCACCGTCGAGGCAATCCGCTCGGGCCTCCTGTACGGCCTCGCCGGGGCCGCACGCCGCCTCGTGGACGACGCGCGCCGCGAGCTCCGCGCGCCCGCCGCCCCGCTCCTCCTCACCGGCGGCGACGCCACCCTCCTCCGCCGACTCCTCGGCGTGGGCGAGGTCGTGCCGCATCTCGCTCTCGAGGGGATTGCAAAGGCGTACGGAGCATCGGGAAATCGCCGGTCACTTTGAGAACAACGTCCGCTTCCGGGATCACTGCGTTGAGCTCATCCCCCCTCGCCGCCGTCACCACCGGCCGCGCCCCCGCCGCCATCGGCGTCATCGAGGTCTCCGGCCCCGGCGCCCTCGCCGCCGCCGGCGCCTGTTTCAGTCGTGTGGGAGGGGTTTGTCCGCCGACATCGGAGCCGTTCTCCCCGGCGGCGGACAACCCCGATCTCCCCGCCGCCCCCTTCCCCCCCGGGACGACGACCCTCGGCACTCTCCACGACGGCGGCTCGCCCCTCGACGAGGCCCTCCTCGTCTACCTGCCCCCCTCCCAATCCTGGACCGGCGAGGAGCTCGTCGAGCTCCACTGCCACGGCGGCCCCGTCCTCCTCGACGCCGTCCTCGAGGCGCTCGAAAGACGCGGAGTCCGGCGGGGCACCCTTGCCGATCTCGCCGCACGCGCCGTCCGCAACGACAGGATGGACCCGGTCCAAGCCGAGGCGCTCGAGGCCCTCGCGCCCGCCCGAACGCCCCTGGCCGCATGGGTGTATTTGGACCAATGGAACGGCCGCTTATCCCGGGATCTCCGCGATCTGCTCGACTCTCCTCCCGATCGATTCGCGGAGAAACTGGATTCTCTCCTCGTGACCGCCTCGTTCGGCTTGGCCCTTTCGCACCCTCCCCGTGTTGTCCTGGCGGGCCCCCCGAACGCGGGAAAATCGACCCTCTTCAATGCCTTGGTCGGCGCCGACCGGTCGATCGTCCACGAAACCCCTGGGACGACCCGGGACCCGGTGGACGCCCTCATCGCCCCGGACGGCATCCCGATCCGGCTGGTGGACACGGCGGGAGTGGGGGATGCGGGAGGCGTGGGTCCCGCCTCCGTCCCGATTGACAGCATCCTAGGCTTCGGCGGGGCTGGCCCGACGACATGCGAGCCGCCGGGTGGGAGGGGTTTGTCCGCCGAGGCGCGAGCCGTCCCTCGCGACGGCGGACAACCCCGATCCTGCGCTCCCAGCTTGCCAGCAAATCGGGGTTGTCCCCCGCCGACAGGGACAACTCCGCCATGCGGGGGACAAACCCCTCCCACGGACAACCCCGCCCCCCTCGCCGCCGCCGCCCAAGCAGCCGCCCTTCGTGCCCTCGCCTCGGCCGACGCCGTTCTCTGGGTCGTCGACGCGACCCGGCCGGTTCCGGACGCATTCGCGCCGCTCGCCGCGGGAACGCAAGGCCCATCCGCTTGGATCCTCAACAAGATCGATCTCCTCCCGAACGACGACCCGGCCCTCCCCCTTCCCCTGGAACGACCCGGCCAAGCACCGGTCCTCCGCGTCTCCGCCCGGACCGGCCGAGGGATACCCGAACTGGCCGCCACCCTTCCGGCCTTGGCCGGCCTGGTATCCGTCCCGCCCCCCGGCGCACCGTGCGTCTTCACGGCTCGCCAGCGCGACGCCTTAAAGACCGCCCGACTCGCACTCCCCGACCTGGCCCGGGCTCGCCAAGCCGTGTCGACCTTGCTCGCACCGTAGCGCCGGCATCAGCCGAAGAGGCATGTGAAAGCGCTACCGCTTTCGCTCGCATTTGCTTGCGGTGAGCGCGGCTGTCATATAGAATGGCCACTCGTTTACAATGCCATCTGTCTGGATGTATTGATGTTCTTTTCAACGCCCTGCTCCCGCGGGGCGGCATTCTTGGAGGGGACGTATGAAGTGGTATGCGAAGCTGGCCCTGGCGGCGGCCGCCGCGGCGGTCGTCCCGGCCTGCAGCGACAGCGACAGCAGCAGCGGCGGCGCGGCGCCCGGCAACCGCACCGTCAACATGAAGG